>OHAC01000498.1_pt1 | contig 41153 bp, 37 predicted proteins | sample 1577051 | NCBI WGS metagenome assembly OHAC01 (sample SAMEA3541499, study PRJEB24748) | human gut metagenome | biome: human gut; feature: human-associated habitat; material: faeces | place: China | collected 2012 | reverse complement strand
CAAAATGAAGCGTTTAGCGCAACGGAACAAAATCAAACTTATAACAATTCTTTTTTTCTTTAGAAGACTGAATACAATTCAGCTCAATATCTTCTACTAAAGCGGCGTCTGTGTCTCCAGCAAATTAGTAGTTATTAATTTCTTCCTGGAGATATTGAAAGAATAATCCCACATGATATCCATCTGCTACCGCATGAGCAATTGTGATATTAACAGGCATCAACATCTTTCCGCCATGCTGCGTATACTTTCCCATCAATACAATTGGGAAAAAAGAAGGTTCGCCATTAGAGACTCTGCTGCCATAACCGGTAAATGTTGTCCATGGCGTGCAAGATATACAGTAAAAATTAGCAGGTTGTCCTTCTTTTGCTTTAATCCCTTTTTTCGTTGCGGCAGTAGCCATATCTTTTAGGATATTCGGATAAAATGTATCAAAATCTTCGGAAAAATCTGTCCAGCAATCAGAAAAAGTATGGTCATCATTATGAAAAATGGTATAATTTGGAATGATTTTGTCCCAGGCGCAAAGATATCCATATTTATCTTTAAACATTTTAAAATTCTCGATGCGGTTTAATGTCTTAGTAACAAGATAAATCATAGCAGGGTAAAATTTGTAACCTTTTGAATGACAAAAATCCAATACATTTTTTACATCAACATTAGCGGTAATATTGTATTCAACTTTTAATTGTTTAGTATAGTATTCGTAATGTTCCCTGCGTGCCCAGGTCTCCATATTAATTTTTTTGTAGCCCGTCATATGTAACCCTCCTCCATGTGTTATATTTTTTAGTTAATAAACTTACCTCCCCTAAGATATATTTATTATACAATGTTTTTTCTTTTTTGACTATTAATTATATAGCAGGGACCCTTTCCTTATATTTTAAATATTCTATAAATTTTTCAATTGTGGGAGTCATGTTTTCTGGTCTTTCATTGCCAATACAATTTCTCGTCTCATAGATATTAACAATTGTTCTTATTATGATCGACAAAAATATACCCACTTTTGGAGAATCCCCTTTTTCGTCTATACAAAATCTACAAATTAGTACTTTATTTTATAAATTTGTCTATTGCTTCATTCAATGCTTCAATTGCTTCGGTATCTTCTGTTTTTATCGCATCGACGATACAGGTTGACATATGCTCTTTTAAAATAACTCTGCTTAGGCTCTTTATTGCGGCATCAACTGCTGCTAACTGGATAAGAACTTCACTGCAGTCTCTCCCCGATTCAATCATCGTCTTGATCGACTTCATATGACCGATAATGCGGGCAATACGATTCAATTCATTTTTTACGGTTTCTGGATTATGAGTATGTGTATGAGCTTTCCCATGTTCATCTACATGTGTATGTTCATATATATGCTGTCCTACATATTCCTGCATATGTTCGTCCATATAAGCTGCTTCATGAATATGATATTTATTTTGTGTTTTATCTTCGTTTTTTATATATTCGTTTTTATGAATATGTATTTCTCCTGAATTTATTTTTCTATTTTTGTTGTTTGTATTTTCATTTTGATAATTTTGAATATGTTTATTTTCCATTTTTATTTTACCTCGCAGTCTTAATTTTTTCAGAAATAATGTCAGTATCAAAAAAGAGTATTCTTAGAAATCAAGATCATTTTTAAAGTTCAAATATCACAATTTTTTCTCTGGAATCATTTTTCTGAAATAAATCTCTACAGTCAATTTCATCTGCAAACATTAATTCATTTACTGTCATTAAATAGGAGATGTATTCATCTGACGGATAATAAAAAAGTAATTTCATTTCCCGAGGATTTTCGTAGTAAGATTCTAATATTTTATGCATTACCTTTTGTAATATTTCCAGGGAAAATGGATTAAAGAAATAGATTCTGTCCACTTCTTTTGGTACAGCAAAATATTCTGCATTTTCCGCTTTGAAAGATACTCTTCCTGTAGAAATAGCACTTTCTTTATTTTCTACTGCCTTATTATAGATTCTTTCATCATATTCCACACCAACAGATGTACACCTGGTCTGATATGAAAGGAAAAAGTCTACACGCCCTTTTCCACAGCCATAATCAAGCAGTGTATTATTTTTTCGTATGATTCCTGTATTAGCTAATCTTTCTAATACAGAATATGGTGTAGGTTCATATGGATAATGGTATTGATCTGCGTTAGAATCATCACGTCCCATTGTATGTATTTTCAGTAATTTGTCCCATTTATTCTCTCTTATATCTTCTTTCTCTTTCATATTTTTCCGCTTCCGGCCTTTCTATATAATATGTCTAATATGTCCGATATATCTGATTGATATTCCCTACTTTTTACTTATGCACTCTCGGAATCTTTTTGTGCATACTTTCCCATTAGTGTACTGTATCATAAGCTGATTTTCAATCCAATTCCTGAAAATAGAAATTCATATTTTTTGAATAGAATATCAAATGTCATTCTTTTCGGCAAAATGTTAAACTTCAACCAAGTCAAAAACACCAATACAAAAAGAGGAGAGGTCAAAATGGAAAACAAAAGTAACAGTGGTGTAGTATACCAGGGAAAAATACCAGGCCGAGTAAAATATTGCTTTGCTTTCGGTGCATTAGGAAAAGATTTAATCTATGGAATGATCGCAACCTTTTCTATGATTTATTTTACAGATATCATTAAAGTTGCTCCTGCTTTCATAGGAACCATGTTCTTTGTTGCTAAGTTATGGGATGCTTTTAATGATTTATTTATGGGTATGATTGTTGATAACACGAGAAGCCGGTGGGGAAAATTCGTACCATGGCTTGTTATTGGAACATTAATCAATTCATTTGTATTTGTTACTGTATTTACTGATTTTCATCTATCTGGTGTGAGTCTTTGTGTATTCGCATCTGTTGTTTATGTCTTATGGGGAATGACCTACACAATTATGGATATTCCATACTGGTCTATCATTCCTAATCTGACTTCCGATCCAGAAGAACGTGAAAAGGTATCTGTTTTACCAAGAATTTTTGCCAGTATCGGTCAGTCCCTTATCATTGCTGGTTTCGGTGTACAGATTATTAAAGGACTTGGTGGAAATTATATCGGATATCACAGATTCGCATTAATTATCGCTGCTACATTTATATTCACAATGGCTGTCTGTGTTATTAACCTGCCAAAGAAACAACAAAATACCGGAACAACAGAAAAAATGAAATTCCGCGATATTTTTACTGTAATTAAAAAGAATGATCAGTTAAGATGGGCTGTTCTTTTAATTTTATTATACAATGTTGGAATTCAAGCTATTATGGGTGTTGCTACCTATTATTTTAGCTATGTATGCAATAATGCCGGAATGTTATCTGCCTTTATGATCAGTGCATCCGTTGCAGAAGTAGTAGGATTATTAATCTTCCCTAAAGTCACAAAATTATTATCTAGAAAGAAAGCATTTTTACTTGCATGTACACTTCCACCAGTTGGACTTATTTTACTGCTTGTTGTTGGATTTGTCTGTCCTTCTAATATCCCTTTAACTGCTATTGCCGGAATTATCGTAAAAACCGGTACTGGTCTGGAGCTTGGATGTGCTACTGTTTTCCTTGCAGATGTTGTTGATTACGGCGAGTATGTCTTAGGGGTTCGAAATGAAGGTGTTATATTCTCCCTTCAGACATTAATCGTAAAATTTACTGCTGCTTTCACAGCATTAGCAATCGGTTTCGTATTAGAGTTAACCGGATATGTTCCTAATACTGTACAAACTTTAGCAACACAAAATTCCATACGTATACTGATGTGTATCGTACCTGCTCTTGGAATTATTCTTGCTTACGTTGTATTTAAAACAAAATATAAACTTAATGATGAATTTATGAAAAAAGTAATTTCTAAAATTACAGGCTCTTCCACCTCCTCCGAACAGGAATAACAGGATACTGTACAAAAATATTATAAGTAAGGCAAGTTGATTTTCCTAAAAAAATAATCAGCTTGTCCTTATTTATGTTACAATTTAAATATTATAACCTGAATATTAACATTCAAATATTACACAAAACGAGGAAAAGATTTTGATAAATTTCAGCATTATTTTAGCAGATGATGAACAACAAATATTATTTGGCATGAAAAACGGTATTGATTGGGAAAGCCTTGGATTTTCGGTTGTCGGAACCGCTCAAAATGGCAAAGAAGCTCTGGAATTAATAGAAGAATATCATCCACATCTTTTAATCAGCGATATTAAAATGCCTTTTATGGATGGTCTGGAACTATCCAAAATTATTCATGATAATTACATAAATACAAAAATTATTCTTTTTTCTGGCTGGGATGATTTTGAATATGCCAGAACGGCGATCAGCTATGGGGTATCCCAATATCTTATGAAACCAATCGACTACGATGAAATGCAAAAACTTCTAACTAATATACATGAAGAACTTGAAAAAGAATATGCAGAAAAACTGAACCGAACCCGTCTGGAAAATATTTATGCGGAAAGTATTCCTCTTCTTAGACAACAGTTTTTTACACAGCTTTTGACCGAACCTGTAACAGATGAATACTACGACTCTCAGATTAAAAACCTTAAATTAAATCTCAATTATACTGTCTTCCATATTATCACTGTAAAAATAAGAACAACTGATTTAATTGATGTTCTCTCTGAGCTTTCTATTAAAGAGACGATAAAAGAAGCTTTGGAGAAGATAAGTTCTCTCTATGAATTTGGAATTATTGATAAAGAAGTCTTTTTACTATGTGGAAATAAAAAACATGATATTGAACGGATCACTCGAACAATACAAGAGGCTTCTGTTTTAATTGAACGTATTTTTCATACCAGAATATCCTGTGGAATCAGTTCCTCTACAACTACCATTAAAGAACTCCCTCTGCTGTATCAGCAGGCTCTTGAAGCGCTTGATTATAACGTTGTTATTCAAGAAGAAAGTTATACTTACTATAATGACATTCTGCCTCTTCAAAAAAAAGAGGAAGACTGGAATTCTGAAGTAGATTCTATCGAAAAGATTATTACACGTTGTTCTGAAGAAGAATTAAAACAAGCTGTTATAACTATGCTTGAACATCTTCATTCTTCACATTATAACTTAAGTGAATATCAAATTGTTGTACTGGAAATATCTTTTTCTCTTTCTCGTCTTTATAAAAAATATCAGCTTACTTCCGATAAAGAATTTGCCGGTTCCAAAAAAATGGCTGTGAAAATTCTTTCTTTAAATACGGGGGAGGAACTTGATAACTGGCTTATTAATTATTTTCAGTTAATACGTACATTAATACAGAAAAAACAAGTAGATAACAACGTAATCTTAGCTGAAAATGCAAAAAAATTAGTAGAAGAAAGATTCCAGGAACCTGATTTATCCGTAGAATCCATCTGTCAGGAACTACATGTAAGCTCCTCCTATTTTTCCAAAATTTTCAAACAGGAAACCGGCTCTACTTTTTTAAATTATCTAATTAACAGACGAATGGAAGCCGCAAAAATGTTACTTGATGTCACTGACTACAAAAGCCATGTTATCGGAACGATGGTAGGTTATCCTGAACCAAATTATTTTAGCTATGTCTTTAAAAAGCACTGTGGTATTTCTCCAGTAAAATATCGAAAACTTGGAGGAAGTGTCAATGAAAAATAAAAAAATGAGCATTCGGATTTTATTTCCGCTCATCATGTCTGTATCAATCGCTTTTTGTATCATAAGCTGCATGATTTTATTTTCGCATTACCTCTCGGCTTATTTTATTCAAAAAACTGTAGATGAAACTAACAGACAAAAAAATGTACTTGCACAAAATATTGAAAACGAAATTGAATCCATCAATGATACAATTAACACGATTTATTATGATACAATTAAAAAATATGATCTTCAGGATGAAGCGTTTTCTTCGATATTATCGAATATAGAAAACAGTTCTTCAGAGTATATTAACGGGCTTGCCCTATATGATATCAACGGAACTTCTTTATGGCATTCTTCGCATTTATCAGCCACACCTGCTACTCAGGAAAGCTGGTTTACACAAGCAAAAAATAATATCGAAACAATTTATTATGGACCAAAGAAGCTCGTCTATCCTGATAAAGTAAAACATGTATTCCAGATCAGCCGATATGTTGAATATATTGACCATGGCAAAATGAAGCCTGGTATTCTTTTAATGCAATATTATACAGATTCTGTCGATGCAATTTTACAACATTATAAAAATACGCAGACATCTTACTGCTATTTATTAGATGATAATTCGGCTTTTCTTTACCATCCTTTTATGCAACGCATTTCCTCCGATCTGTATAAAGAAAGAACTATCAATATAGCCTTAAACTGTACAAATTATAAAATACATAAATTTCAGGGTACTAAATGGCTGATCGAACGACAGCAGATTGGATATACCGGCTGGAATATTGTCCTCGTCAGTTCTTTGTTCAATATACATACAGAAAATATAAGTGTTTATTATGTTGTATGGATTATCTTACTTATGGTCGGTATATTTCTTGTTTTTATGGATATTTTACTCTTTCATGAGTTCACTAATCCTGTGTACCGGTTACTTAACACAATGCGGGAATTTGGAAAAGGAAATTACCAGGCAAAAGCAGAAGAAAATGGCATCGGAGAATTAAAAACACTAAGCGCTCATTTTAATATCATGGCAGAAAAGTTACAAAAACAAATGGACGAAATCCGTAACAATGAACGTGAACAACGAAAAATGGAAAAGAAACTTTTACAATCTCAGATTAACCCTCACTTTTTATATAATACCCTTGATTCCATCATCTGGATGATACAGGGTGGTGAATATAAAGGTGCAGAGCAGATGGTTTCTCTTCTTGCAAAATTCTTCCGTATTTCCTTAAGTCAGGGACAGGATATTATCCCACTAAAAAAAGAACTAGAGCATGCAACCAGCTATCTTTCTATTCAAAACATACGTTTTAAAGATAAATTCGATTTTTCTGTACAGGCAGATGAAAATCTTTTACAATATCTCTGCCCTAAGCTGTCCATTCAGCCATTACTTGAAAATGCTATTTACCATGGAATGGAAGGAATTTATGATGATGGTGAAATCCAGATTTCTATCTATGAAAAAAACTCGCTCATTCATATTGATGTAATTGATAACGGTCTTGGTATGCCTCCAGAAACGATTGAATATATCATGCACAATAAAATGGTCTCCAGCAAACGTGGTTCTGGCATCGGTGTACGAAATGTTGATGAGAGAATTAAATTGATTTTCGGCAATGCATACGGTGTTGTTATTACCAGTGAACTTGATGAAGGAACAACTGCCTCTATCATCATTCCGAAAATAAAGAAAGTTGAGGATATTGGATATTGATGAAAAATAATAAGAAAAAATATGTACTGTTAATTATATTAATGCTTTTGATTGCATTTTTTTCTTCCCAATGTATGATGAACCCTACAAACCTCAAAAGCAAAAATACGGTGGTAGTCCTGCTGTCCTCTTCCTATAATAAAAAAACTTCCAGAATTTTAGATGCCCTGCGCGATTATGCCTGTAACAACTCTATTACTCTTGACTTCTGGTATAAAGAGCAGCTCTCTGCCAAGGATCTGGATTCTTTAGTAAAAAAAGAGACGGACAATCGTGTAATTGGCATTCTTTTGATTTATCCGGAAGAATATATGACAGAACCTAACAAACATTATGACTACAGTAACCTATTAGCAATTACAGAAACGATGACGTCATCCTTTATTCATTACGCTACCTTTGAGAGAACTACAGAAAAAGCCTACTGCCTTCCAATTACTTCTCAAATAATAAAAAAAATTGCAGAAAGCAAGCATTCTCATATCTACATTAAGAACACTTATAAACTTGGATATAAGAGTATCCAAATAATTGACTCCTACTCTCGCAGTAAACATATGCAAAATATCATTGTTTCATGCCAAAAGTTAGATAAACAGACTATCGAAAGTGGAAAACTAAACTCTCTACTGGCAAATTAACAAAAATGAGGATTTTAGTTATGAAAACAAATCTTTTTAATTATAATTCCATTTTGTTTACACTAATTATTATTTTAATAAGCACTATAACAATATGGAAGCTACCGCAACCCCAAAATGAGTACACTCATATAGGCATCGCTGTCTATGACATGGATGACACCTTTATGAGCGACTATATTGACAAACTTCAGAACGAACTTGAAACTTGTACTTTTAACGGCAAAAAAATTCTTTATGAAATCTTTGATGCCGAAGGTAATGCCAATCGCCAGGAACATCAGCTTCAATACATGTATGAGCAGAACTTTGATGCCTTATTGATCAATCTTGTAACACCTTCTTCTGCTGCCAGCGTCCTAAATGAGACAGCGAACCATAAACTTCCTGTCATTTTATTTAATAGAGAAACAGACAAAAAAGATTTATCTATTTCCAAACAGACATGGTATGTGGGAACGCAGGCAAAAAAGGCTGGTGCAATTCAGGCGGATATGCTTCAAAACGCATGGAAAGAAAATCAGAAAAAATTAGATCATAATAAAAACAATACGCTCGATTATATTCTTATTGAAGGAGAACAAACACATTTTGATTCTATAAGAAGAACAAATGGTTTCCTTGAAAACAGCCAAAATCTGCCTCTCCATCAGCTCGCCAATCTCTCTGCTGACTGGCAGCGCCAACTTGCGACTGAAAAGTTTGCAAACTTAGATAAAACACTCATTCATTCCGCAGAAGCAGTTATATGTAATAATGATGATATGGCACTTGGTGTCTATGACTATTACAAGCAGCATAACATGAGCCTTCCCCTGATTATCGGAATTAATAATAATCCCGAAATGCATCAGAAAATAAAATCCGGAGAGATATATGGTACAGTTGATAATGACATAAACAGCCAGATCACACACATATGTAAATTGCTTAAAGATATTTTAAACCATAATACCAGCGATTATGCTAATATATGGTACAGTACACCTTTTGCCATTCAACGCTAAAACTACTTACGCTCGAAATATCAACCGAAAACCGGTATCAAAAATTCCGAGCGTATATTTTTATAATATTTGTTGTTTAACTCATTAATATTTTATCTTATATTTTATATCGCTTAAATATTTCTAAATATTCCTTTTCCACCTCTGAAAATGCTCTTACCGTATAATCAGGCTCTACATGAAGCTTCGGCTGCCTTTCTTCCAATTCCTCATCTAATAAATATTTCAGATCATACCACAATAATGCATTATCAATTTCTTTTATAAGCTTTTCCTCTTCTTCGCTCAGAGGCGTTCCTAAAAACTTTGTATAAAGTACATCTAATAAATGATTCTCCTGCTCTTTATATTGCTTCATGTTCTGTTTTAACGGCCTTGGCACATCTGACATATAACACTCGCTTGCATCATGTAAAAGCGCAGCGAGTACTAAACGATTTGCATATCCTTTTGCAGCCGCCTCCTTTGCACATAAAATACAATGTTCCCCCACAGACCAGAAAGAACTGACATGTCCATTTCCTCTGCATATCATTGAAAGGGCATGTGCTATGTCTTTGATATCCATATCTGCTGGCTCCGGATTCACAGGATCAAAATGCCTTCTCGTGTATGTAGTGATATAGTTACTCATAAGCGCACTCTCCCTTTCTAAGCCTAATGTACTAACTGTGCAATAATGTTCACCAGAAGCTTCATATCCATTGGTTTTGCGATATGCTCATTCATTCCCGCTTCTTTAGATTTTATCCTGTCTTCTGCAAATGCATTTGCTGTCATTGCAGCAGCTCCAAAAATTTATCATTTGAGGAGCTTAAACTGTGTTATAATAATGTTATGATGCTTGAATTACGAGAGTAGCGTTTAGCTGCGGAGTAATTCGTGACATCCATTTATTCTTAACTAAATCTCAGAGGTAGCATGATAATGTCAAAAGATGAATATTTAATTACAGATGCGCCCCTTAAGGCGCTGACTATTTTTGCAATGCCGATGATTCTCGGCAGTTTTTTTCAACAAGTTTATAATATGGCCGATTCCATAATCGTTGGTCAGTTTGTCGGTTCCTCTGCACTTGCAGCTGTTGGTGCCTGTGCAGCACTTACGAATGTTTTCATTTGCATAGCACTCGGAGCAGGTGTAGGTGCCGGTGTACTCGTAAGCCGCTATTTCGGTGCCAGAAATTATAGTAAAATGAAAACGATCATATCCACATCACTGATCAGCTTTTTGATTCTAAGCATAATCCTTGGTGGCTTAGGCTTTTGTTTTTCTCATTTGATGATGAGTCTTTTGCAGACACCTAATGATATACTGAATGAAGCAGTGCTGTATCTGCGTGTCTATTTTGTAGGATTCCCGTTTCTGTTTATGTACAATATTCTCTCCACTATGTTCACTTCCATCGGTGAATCAAAGATTCCTTTAGGTCTTCTGATATTTTCTTCTATTTTAAATATCTTTATGGATCTTTGGATGGTTGCAGGTCTTGGTCTGGGTGTATTCGGTGCAGCTCTTGCCACACTGATCTCACAGGGTATCTCTGCAGTATTTTCGCTTTTGATCTTCCTTCATCGAATTCGGAAATATAAAAGCTGCTTTAACTGGTTTGACAAACAGGAACTCTATGCAATGCTTCAAATTGCCGTACCATCAGTTCTCCAGCAGGCCACTGTGTCCATTGGTATGATGATAGTACAGGCTGTTGTAAATCCATTCGGTACACAGGCACTTGCCGGTTATGCGGCAACAATGAGAGTGGAAAATGTTTTTTCACTGATATTTGTATCCATCGGCAATGCTGTTTCACCATATGTTTCTCAGAATCTTGGTGCAAAGAAACCATGGCGTATTAAAAAGGGCTACCGCGCTGCATTATTGTTGGATGTATGTTTTGCATTCCTCGCCTTCCTGGTTATTGAAACATTGCACACGCAAATTTCCTCACTGTTTCTGGGAAAAGATGGAACATCCTTAGCCTACCAGGTATCCGGTGATTACATGAGATGGCTCGGTTATTTCTTCATCTTCATGGGAATCAAGATGGCGACAGATGGCGTCCTTCGTGGACTCGGAATCATGCGTCCATTTCTCATTGCAAACATGGTAAACCTTGCTATTCGTCTATCAGTTGCACTGATTTTTGCACCACGTTTTGGTATCGCATTTGTCTGGTTAGCTGTACCAGCCGGCTGGTTTGCAAACTTTCTGATTTCCTATGTGGCACTCAGAAAGTCTGCAAAAGATTTATAAAAATTCCCTGATCTGTTCTACGATAATCTGCATCAATCGGTTTCTTGCTTCTACACTCGCCCATGCAATGTGCGGAGTAATAATAAGCTTTTTACTGTCTTTTATTTTTGCCAATGGGTTTGTTTCACTCATTGGCTCCTCACATAATACATCAAGACCTGCTGCTGCAATTTCACCTGTTTCCAATGCTTCATATAAATCCTGTTCTACTACAATCGGTCCTCTTCCAAGATTTAAGAAAATAGCTGTCTTTTTCATTTTTGCAAATGCTTCCTTATCCATCAAATCTTTTGTATATTCATTTAACGGAGCATGTACGGACACAATATCTGATGTAGTAAGTAACGTTTCAAAATCAACCTGTTCATATCCTTCCTGTGCCGGACTTCCCGAAGCAGAGTAATAAATCACACGTGCCCCAAACGCCTTTGCAATATCAGCAACTCGTCTTCCGATTGTTCCAAGTCCGATAATTCCCCATGTTTTTCCGTTAACTTCATTAAAATGCTCTGCAAAATGAGTAAACACCGTATCATTTATATATTTTTCATCTTTTACATAGTCATCATAATAACGTATCTTCTCTAAAAGATAGAATAATAAAGCAAATGTATGCTGTGTAACGGATTCTGTAGAATATCCGGCTACATTTCTCCATGCGATTCCACGCTTTTTCAAATATTCTTTATCCAGATTATTGGTTCCTGTAGCTGTTACACATACTAACTTCAAATTTTTTGCATTCCCAATTGTCTGCTCATTAATCGCAATTTTATTCACAATTAAAACATCCGCATCTTTTACACGCTCCGGAATCTCTTCCAAAGTAGAAAATCCATATTTTACCACTTCTCCCAGAGCATCATATGCCGATAAATCAATATCTTCTCCAATGGTTTTTGTATCTAAAAATACAAGCTTCATAATTTTTCTACCTCCACGACTTCAAAATGTACTCATAGAATCAAATAAAAGATTCTCTGAGTACATCTAGTTTACAGATTTGGTTCTCTTCATTCTACCATAAAATATATTATCAATACATAGTTTTGTTTTCTATTCTATAGGTACAAGAACAATAGAAATTTACTTACTTGCGATTACCACGTTTTTTAAAATCCTCGTCAATGCGCTTTTTCCAGTTCGAACCCAACGGTACACTACATCGAACAGCACTGATTGCCTCACTAATCACTTCATAATTTAGGGCAGTTCCCTCGCTGTCACATTGATAGTTAACTGCTCTGTCCTCATCAATGCCAAACAAACTGGCAGTCTCCACAGCATCAATATTGGCTCCAAGGAATAGAAACTCCCAGCCATATTTTATTTTCTGCCGCTCAATCATCTGTTTCACTTTATTGCTGCTATAATAGCGGCTGGCATTCTCCATTCCATCCGTTGTGATAACAAACATTATATGTTCCGGAACGTCTTCCCGCCTTGCATACTTATGAATATTTCCAATATGATGTATCGCTCCGCCAATAGCATCTAACAATGCCGTACATCCCCGAACCATGTAATCGTGATCGGACAGAGGCTGGATGTCCTTTACATTTATACGGTCATGCAGAACTTCACTTACATTGTCAAACAATATCGTAGAAATCAATGCTTCTCCCTCTGCATTTTTCTGTTGCTTAATCATGGAATTAAATCCTCCGATTGTATCTTGCTCCAGTCCACTCATAGATCCACTACGATCAAGGATAAAAACGATTTCTGTTAAATTCTTTCTCATTATACCTTACCTCCTGAAAATCTCGCTATTAGGTTTACTATCCCGGTATTTACCTGGTCAAAAAAATGGCTGCTCGGTTTCGTACCTTGCAGCCATAGTATAACGATTTTCTTTTAGAAAGTGGTCGCATAGAAAGCGACATTAAACAACATTCATTGTTTTATGATCCAATCAGGCTCTGATCAAAAGCAAACAGTGCTTCATTGATTTCATATACATTGTAATTTCCCTGTTCAACAAAATATTCTACAATAATATCAAACTTACTTGAACGAGACAAAGTAAATCCCGCCTTACCAAGCATATCCTGCATTTCTGCAATTGGCAGTTCCAATGCCAGAGCAAATGCCAGCACTGTCGTTTTAGACGGCTTATAAAATTTATTTGAGCGAATTTTAGAAAAAAGCTTCCGGTCAATATTTGCTTTCTTGTAACACTGCGTGTCTGTCATGTCGGATTCGTCAATTTTACGAAGCAGCATTTCCGAAAAACTTTCATCTATCTGATTCAACGCATCCTCCAGAGTCCTGCTGCTTATCGCCTTACAGCTTGGCTTCTCTTCCATCCTCTCCACTGCTGATCCGAAACAGCTTTCTCCAAGAAGCGGCTCCGACCGCCGTCTTAGTTCTTCCCGACTGTCCGAATGTTCCTTCACATATCTGTCATCTATATAAGCTGTAATATCCGCAAACAACTTTCCGCTAATCTGATATGCCTTCCGATCAAAAATTACAATGAAGACTGTCATCTCATTTTCCAGTAGAAACTTCCCAATGATATCTATAGCAACTTTTAATGCCTGATCTTTTGGATAACCATAAATTCCAGAAGAAATCAAAGGAAAAGCAACCGATTCACAGCCATATTCCTTCGCCAGATTCAGTGATGTATTATAGCAGGATTCTAAAAGTTTTTGTTCTTGATGTTTTCCATCTAGCCAGATTGGTCCAACTGTGTGAATGACATATTTACAAGGAAGACGATATCCATTTGTAATTTTAGCATTCCCTGTCTCACATCCATGGAGCATCCTACATTCCGCAAGCAGGTCTGGTCCGGCAGCACGATGAATACATCCATCTACCCCACCACCTCCTAATAGAGATGTATTAGCTGCATTGACAATTGCATCAACATTCATTTTTGTAATATCATTTCTAACAATTTTCAATGGCATAGAATATACCTCCTACTGTCTATCCAAAATTTTATTAAACCGGCTAAAGAAAGTTAACGTTGTAATTATCGCAGCCAGTATATCACTGATTGGTTCAGCTAGAAAAACGGCAAATACTTTATTCTGGATAAAACATGGCAGAATAAAGATTAACGGAATCAACAGGATCAGCTTTCTAAGGCAGGCAAGCAGCAGACTAACCTTCGCCTGTCCCAATGCCATAAAACTCTGCTGGCAGGCAACCTGAAATCCGAGAGAGAAAATACCAGCCATATAAATTCTCAACGCCCATGTAGTGTAAGTGATCAAATCTGTATTATTAGAAAAGATTCCTGCAAACAGTTTTGGAAACAAAAGCATAATCAGCCAGAAGCAGCTAGTAAAGACTATACAGACTGTAAATTGTGTAAAAAATGCTTTTTTTACACGCTCTTTATTCCCTGCGCCGAAGTTATAACTCATGATTGGCTGTCCACCCTGACAGATTCCCTGTAATGGTAATGTGGCAAGCTGGCTGACACTTGTAATAATTGTCATAGCTCCAACAGCAAGATCCCCGCCATACCTTGAAAGGCTGAACGTGAAGCTGACAGACAGGATACTTTCTGTAGATAACATGACAAAGGTAGAAATACCAAGTGCAAGACATGGTAAGATAATGTCTTTCTGCAATTTAAAGTTTTCTTTTCTAAGATGAAGAATGGTCTTCTTTCCGGATAAGAAACGAAGAATCCATATCGCACCGACCGCCTGACTTAAAACCGTAGCAATCGCGGCACCTCTTACTCCCAGATTAAATCCAAAGATAAAAATCGGGTCGAGAATGATGTTAATTACAGCACCAATTACGGTCGTCATCATACTGATCTTTGCAAATCCCTGTGTCGTAATAAATGGATTCATTCCCATTACGATCAAAACAAAAATGCTTCCGAGAATATAAATTCTTGCGTATGCCACTCCATAAGGAAGTGTCTTATCACTGGCACCAAACAACGTTAGCAGCTGTGGGGCAAAAATAAAGAAAATCGCTGTAAGTGCCACAGCCATAACAATGAGAAGAGCAAAGCAGTTTCCAAGAATCTTCTCCGCTGTCTTATTATCTTTCTTCCCCATAAAAATAGCCGCACGCGGAGCTCCTCCAGAGCCAGCGAGCATGGCAAATGCATTAATCAGCATAAGAATAGGGGTAAATAATCCGACACCGGTTAATGCTGCCGCACCAACACCGGAAATATGTCCAATGTAAATACGGTCTACAATGTTATATAAAAGATTGATAACCTGTGCAACAACAGCCGGAATTGCGAGCTGCGCTAAAAGACATGGTACTTTTTCTGTTTCCATCGCCTGTGTATTAGACTTACTATTCATAAATACCTTCTCCTAAATTATAAAATGTAAAAAGCATTATATCTACTTGTAAACAAAATTTCAAGAGATAAATCATTCATTCCCTCATACCTTTTTCATTTTTCTTGTCATGTGAAGGAAAAAGATTATATTTAATATAATTCCGAAGCATGTGGCAACAGGCGCTGCAAGCCCTATATTGGTAAGGCTGGCATCCGGCTGTATACTCATAAAATATGCAAGGGGCAGTCTTACAAGAAGTGTCTGGATAAGTCCCTGAATCATAACCCACAACGTCTTTTCATGTCCATTAAAGTAACCTATCATAGAAAAAAGAATTGCCGTAAGAATCGTTTCCGGAGCAAACCCCTTAAGGTATTCAAATCCTTTTTGTACAACCGCTTCATCCGTTGTGAATATCGATGTAAGCACATCACCAAAGAACCATACACTTATGAAAACAACGATTCCAACAATTAATCCGATTCCTATTCCGGTAAACATCGCTTTCTTTGCTCTATCCTCCTTACCGGCACCAACATTCTGTGATACAAAAGAAGCCATCGACTGCATAAGTGCACTTGGTATCAGCATGGCAAAGTTTACTATCTTACAGGCAACCCCATATCCTGAAGAAGCTTCCAGCCCTAACTTATTTATAAATGCACACAGTGCAAGAAATGACATCTGGGTAAGAAATTCCTGAAGCGCAAGAGGAATCCCAACTGTCAGGAATCTTTTACATTGACTATTAAACCTGAAATCTTTTTTTGTTATTTTAAATGGCAACTGTCTTCTTTTAAGCATCAAAAGAGCCAGCACCACACTGACCGCCTGGGCAAGCACTGTAGCAATTGCGGCTCCTGCGGCATCAAGATGGAATCCTGCAACAAGTACAAGATCACCTACGACATTTACCACGCAGGCAACCGCAACAAATATAAGCGGAGACCTGCTGTCTCCCAGCCCTCTGAATATGGCAGAAAGAACGTTATAAGCAACAATAAAGAAAATACCTCCCCCGCAAATCCTTACATACACTGACGTAAGCATAAGCGCTTCTTTAGGAGCCTGCATAAGAACAGCCAACGGCTTTGCAAAAAACACCATCACCACAAAAAGTACAACAGCTATCATAGTAAACACTGTCGTTGCTCCACCAAGCAGTTCCCCTATTTGACTTGTATGTTTCTCACCGATATACCTTGCAATAAGAACAGTAATTCCCATTGCTAACTGCGTTATCACAAATGTTACAAGATTAAGAATCTGACTGCCCGTTGAAACTGCTGATAACCCGGCTGTTGTTCCAAATCTGCCCACAACCAGAAGGTCCACCGCACCATACGCTGCCTGGAGTATAAGCGCTCCAAGTATCGGCATCATGAATGGAATCATCTTCTTTAATATACTTCCCTGTGTAAAATCCGATCTTTCTTTTGCATTCATATATTACTTCCTGTTACTCATGACTATATAGAGCTTTTCTACTACTTCAATCATCTTATCTGCATCTTCATCCGTAATCCCTCCAAGATTTTCCGAAAGATTACCAAAATACTCATCAACATATTTATCAACCAGGTCTCTTCCTGTCCTGGTCGTCTTAATATAAACAAACCTTCCGTCCGTTTCTGTTGTTTCTTTCTCGACAAATCCAAGCTTTTCCATATCTTTTACGGTTTTCGTTACGCTTGGTCTCGGAAGTCCAAGGTTCTCACTCATATCACTGACTTTTACCTTCCCTTCCATTTTTTCTAACTTTCTGAGAGTATCCAGATAGTGAATATGGGATGGTGTCACTCCCCCAGGCAATGCTGGAAGCATATCTCTTATCCTCTTTGCCTGATAACAGGCATCCATAACTTCTTTTATCTTATCTTTTGTCATGAGTTTCTCCTTTCTATTATTTTACATAATTACTTTATGTAATTACTTTATATAATAATATTGTAGTTGTTTTTTGTCAATAAAAAAGAGTATACTTCCTCTTCCTTCCTGTAGCATCAATCATTACAAAATCTCTTCTGATTCTCTTCATTATTGATTAGATAATAACTCTGATATGTCTGTATTTCCCCTCAAATACCTTGTTTTTAAAATGAAACAATAGTATCATATAATTACCAATAAACGATATATATTCAGCCCTTTTTTGTTATAAATTGAAACATATACTGTCTTGTAAAATACCTTGTTTACAAAACCGAAAAGTATCTATGATACACATATGGTTTTTAAATCGTATACAATATCTTGCTTAACGAAGGGGGATTACTATGAATTTATCATTAAACGAACTAACAAAGATAGCAACACAGGAAGTAAATTTTGATGAGACGTTCTTCTCAAATATTGAAGAATGCATCAAGTACAACAGTATTGGAACACTCAATTGGGCCATCCATACCTTGACCATTATTCGCGAAAGAATTGATGTTGGACAAAAAGTGAAATATAAGGATATTGATCTTACATCCGATACCTATAAGGAGCTTTTACATGAACATTATGGTATTTATGTTGTAAAAGGTGTCTATCCGAAAATGGCTTTAAAACATAAGGTATATTTCAAACTAGAGAATACAGAAAACGGTATGGATCTCATTTATACGGGACAAGAAGAGAACAAATTGTTTCGTTGGATCGCTGATATTAATGAAAATGAAAGCTTAGTGCGAGTTTTACCAACGAATGTAGTATACATCCGAAACATTAAGCTTGGCTCACTTACTCCTTTTGTAACAGAACACAACAGTGTTTATGTTTACAACGAAAAAACAGGTAGAATCGAAGAAGTGTTTGAGTAAATGTTTGAGTAGAAAAAATCGCTTATCAAACACAGGTTAAAGAATGTTTCATTTCGTAACTATGGATAGTAGCAAAGGGGCTGTCAGGAAATAGATAGTTCCAACCAAGGGCAGATTTGACTCACATGAATCAAATCTGCCCTAAAACTTTTACAACACCTAGATTACTTCTTGAATTTATATTTCCCTTTTCCATGACCGGATACTGGTTCAATAATATCTGCCTGTACCAGCTTGGAAAGAAGTTTTGAAGCACCTGAACCTTTCAGTTCAAGAAGTTCCATAACTGTACTTCTTCCAAAAACTTCATCAAAACCAAACTCCTCAAAAAGTCTAAGGATGTGAACTTTTGTTTTTACAGAGAAATTCCTGCCCTTTTCAGAAAGTACACTTTCAATATCCACTTTTTTGTCTTGAATGTCCACTTTTCCAGCTCCAATGTCCACTTTTGTATCATTCAAAAGTCCACTTATGTGAAGATTTCGATTGTGAAGCTCATTTTTCTCGTTCAAAAGCAGATTTCTGAGAAACACTTCCAAATATTCTGTTGTTTCGTGAATACCTTTTTGCAGGTTCGTATAGTTTGCACGAACAAGTGCATTTCTGAAATACCACGCATTTTCTGCAAAAATATCATTGGTTGCAGAGAACCCCAGTGTCCTTAAATATTTAATGAAGAACACCGCCGTTGTTCTTGTATTGCCTTCCCCAAAGATATGGATTTGCCATAGCCTTGAAATGAATACCGCAAGATGATGGATAATCTCATCCATTGAAAGCCCTTTATAACTAAAATTTTTCTCCTGCGAAAAATCATATTCAAGTGTGGCTCTCAGATCGGAGGCACTACCATACATTACAGTTGCCCCATCAAGTACCCATTCTTTCTTTGTAATGTTGTAATCTCTAATCTTTCCAGCATGTTTATAAATACCCTGAAAGAGTTTGCGGTGGATAGAGATATACTCATTCGGAGAAAATGAAAACGCTGTTTCGGAAAGAATTTCTGCAATACGGGACGAAACCTTATCTGCTTCTTCGGTACGCTCATCATCGGACAAATGCACTGGTCTTTCTTCATAGTAGCTATCAATAAGACTTTGTGCTTCTTTCATCGTGATTTTGCCTTCAATATTCTGAATGGCAGTATCAATCAAATATTTAGATGGTTTGAGTCCGTCCACTGCCTGAAGTCCGATGGCCGTACTCCAAGCATAACCCTTATGAGCTTTATCTGGTTCAGACTCCCTCAAATATTCCTTAAACGGGTCTTTTTCCATATCCACTACCTCGCTTCATAGTCTTATAATTCAAATTTGGCAATGGTGTTACGAAAACCCATTGCCAATTCTAACGATGTTTTAGGTGCCTTTTTTTCGAACACAATATAATCCGTATTATTCATGATATCTTTCTCTGCTAGAGGAAGAATCAGAACTTTATACATTTGCATTCCTATACCTGCTTTCTAATTCTGCAAAAAACTCTTTATAATCTCTGCCTTTGCCTTTTTCAATATCGTGGTAACTATCCATTACCATCTTACGAACATCTTTCTGATTTTCTTCCATTGCACTTATAAAATCTGATTTTGTTATCGTTTATTCTCCATAGTATGTTCCTATATCTATTATAAGCTTTCTATCAATACTTATGCAATGAGATTTTTTCGACAAAACAGGGGCTGTCGGTAAATAACGTTTTTTAAAGCTGACAGCATCAAACAAAAATATCCTGACAATTATAGGGCTTTCCGGCTCTGCAACTTGTTCAGGATATTTTAATTTTAATAAATGCTTTCTATTTTTGGCCGCAAAAAATCCTTGTCTGGATTTTTTCGGCCACATTTTTTTCTAAGCAGTTTTTCCCTCGAATTTTTTCAGTTTTTCGTATAAAAAACGATGATATTTATTTATATTTCTTCCAATAGCATACAGCATGAATTCTTTATATACCTTATCTGCCGAACGGTAATTAAAACGCCGGAAGTTCTCATTTTCCTTGATATCTCCAAAATGTCCTTCCGTCTGAATGGAACGTGTCTGGCGTTTCAGGATCCCGCGTTCACTCTGGATATTGGCATGCGATCTTTCTTTCAGTTCCTCCCATTGTTCATTGATCTTCATGACTTTGTTCTTTTCGGCATCTTTTTCCGCATCATACTTATACAGACAACGCGCTTTATGTTCACATCCGCTGCAGTCTGCACAACCATATACCTCAAAGGTCTGTGTATATCCATCCTGCTCTTTGCTCTCTGTCCTGAGATGCCGCAGTTCACGTCCGTCATGGCAGATATAGAACTGTTCATCTTCAAAGATCCCTGTCCTCATGTTGTAATATTTACTGATATCTTCTGAATAAGCGCGTGTTTTTCGCTTTTCATGATCCTGCAGTTTTATATAACTGGATATTTCATTCCGTTTTAAATAAAGCAGATTTTTTTCACTACAGTACCCGCTGTCCGCAGTTACTTCTTCCAGAATACTCCCGAAAGCATTCTTATGTTTTTCAAGGACCGGGATCAGGGTATTATAATCGGTGCGGTCGCTGCTTACATATCCATGTACGATATAATAATTCTCTACCGCGATCTGAACATTATATGCTGGCTTTAACTGTCCGTTCAGCATGTGATCTTCTTTCATACGCATAAAAGTCGCTTCCAGATCTGTTTTGGAATAACTGTTTCTGTCTTTTCCCATGATCTCAAAGCATTCTTTATATTTCATCAGCCGTTTTCCGCATTGTTCCAGTTCCTCATACAGCTGCTGGAGCACAGACTTTCTTTTTCCTGTTCCATAAACGAATTCGATTCCCTCACTGTCTGCAATCATCAGGAGATTGTTCTGAAGTTTCCGTATCTCAAGCGGAGAACAGTTATCAATCTCTATAATACGGTTATTGGAAAGTTTTTTATGTTTTACAAGCTTTCGTTTTCTGTTCTTTTCGATCACTTCCCGAACCTTGTCCATTCCTTCGATCACAAACATCTGTGCATTCCCCAGCTCATACTTTGATCCATAATCATTTTCCTGCAAAAAAGCATTATATTTTTCAAAAAGCTGGTCGATAGAGTCCAGAAGGCCTGCAAGATGGTAATTGATGCTTCCACGCCATACAAAAGTATAACGGTTTGCGTTTGCCTCTATTTTGGTACCATCAATAAAAAGCTCTTTTAATGTGACCAGTCCTTCTTTCTGCAGCCGTCGCATAAACTGGTAATTCAGGTCATCCAGGATATCAGATGTAAGTTTTCTGCTTTTAAAATCATAAAAAGCATCACGTCTTGGTTTTTGTCCGCGTGTCAGCCAGATAAAGGCAAGGTCTCTTTCACACAGATCGACAATACGGTCAACAGAACGTATCCCTCGCATATTTGCATAGGTAACTACAGCATACATCATAATTGGGTTATACCCGGTTCTTCCCTTATCTGAACATTTGGCTAACAAGCCAGAAAAATCTAATTCCTCCATCACTTTTTTCAGGGTATAGACTGGATCGTCGTCAGGTAAACTCAATTCGAAGAAACTAAAGTTAATTTTCTGTTGCCCTAATTCAAAAAAATCGTTATAATAATTAATTGTTAGCATAGTTACATTATAACATGTAACGGAGAGAAAGATGGTTGTCGTTAGCCATCTTTTTTTCTTTTTTCAGATAAATTTCAGGGAGGGTATGACTCGTTGTGAGTCATACCCTCCCTGCTTTGGAACTATTTATTTCCCGATAGCCCCTTTTTTATGTCTTTTTTCTGTAAATTTGTCGGATTTTCTGGGAAAAGTACCATGATGAAAGATTTAGTATAATTCCCTGTATTCCGAAGGTGTCATATGCTCCAGCTTCTCGAAGTTTCGCGTATAGGTAAGTGGGCTTTTGAAGCCGACAGAAGCTGCGATTGCAGAGATTGAGAGCTTGGAATAACTCAGAAGTTCCTTGGACTTATTAATACGGAATTCCGTGACATACTGGTGGATTGAGATTCCCATATGTTCCTTAAACAGCTTGCAGAAGTAATATTTTGAGAAGCTGACGCTGTTGCAGACTGAATCGATACTCATATCACTCTGATAATGCGTCTGGATATACTTAAGTGCTGTATTTACGGCACTGTCCTGCACAGGAGTCTGCTTTTTGGCGTTCAGAATGTTCTGGGAGAGAATGTAGAGCTCCAGGTAGATCTGATGCACTACAGAACTGGCATGCATCTGTGCCGACATAGGGTCTGATTTATAGTCAATATCAAGAATCTCAAGAAAGAGATCCAGCATGTGATGAAGTTTGTTAAAATGAAACGTACAGTCATGCCGTCTGATATAATTGTAAAACTGCTGTGCGTGTGATCCACCGATGATAAAATACAGGTATTCACGTTGTGTCTTTCCATAAGAAATAGGAAGAGAGAAGGTCAACGGTGTATTGCAGGCAGATACAATGATATCATGGGAATGAACAGGATGTTTCTCATCGTTTTTTTTGAACTTCATGCTACACAGGGAGTAGACGAATAAGTAGTCTGAATAATTGTTGCAGGCACCACGGATAAATTTACGGTCATTGCAGTATCCGACTTCCTTTATATAGAAGGGAAGGGCTGTGATCTGGACATCTGTTTTGGGTATGACCGAAAAATAGTCGGTGGGCATAAGATGTTTTGGCAGTCGCATAAAAACCTCCGCAAGAAATGATAGTCAGTTACTGTGCACAAGGGAACCGTAACTGGTAATGCTTTTTATTATACCAATAATATAGAAGAAAAAAAAGTGTACAAAGAACCAAAATAAAGGAGAAAATTTATGTAAAAATTGTCATTGGCAATATAGATAAACAAAAACTGACAGGTAGATGAAACTGATGTGCAGATTGTTAAAAGATAAGATGTTTTTTGTCGTAAAATATAAAAAAGTGCCAAAAACGCAATTTTTGATACCCGTAAAGCAATTTTATATATTGAAAAACTCTATGATTTGTATAAAATCAGATACATAAAGAACGCAACACAGTTCAATCACAACGAAGGAAAGGGAGGAGTAAGACACAAAATGAGTGAGTATATCTTGGAACTGAAAGATGTAGTAAAAACATTTGGTGGAGTTAAAGCTCTGAATGGAGTTCACTTTCAGTTAAAAAGAGGCGAGATTCATGCTCTGATGGGAGAAAACGGAGCAGGTAAATCTACGTTCATTAAAGTCATTACCGGTGTACATCAGCCTGACAGTGGAATCATGCTTCTGGATGGTGAACAGGTAACATTAAGAAACACTATGGACTCGGCAAAACTTGGTATTGCAGCTATTTATCAGCATGTAACCGCATTCCCGGACCTGACTGTTACAGAGAACATCTTTATGGGAAGGGAAATTAAGAATAAATTTGGCTTCTATGACTGGAAGACAATGAGACAGCGTGCGAAGGAACTGATCGATCCGCTGAGTGCAGAAATCGACGTAAACAAACCAATGGGTAACTTATCTGTTGCAGAGCAGCAGCTGGTAGAGATCGCTAAGGCACTTTCCTGTGATGCGAGAATCCTGATCATGGATGAGCCTACCGCTTCTCTTACAAGAAATGAATGTCTTCAGTTATATCGTATCGCCAAAGACCTGAGAGATAAGGGAGTTTCCATTATCTTTATCACACACAGATTTGAAGATATGTATGAACTGGCTACCCGAGTTACCGTATTCCGTGACTCTACATATGTTGGTTCCTGGGACGTTGACAAGATCACAAACGCAGATCTGGTTAAAGCGATGGTTGGTCGTGAGCTGAATTCCATGTATCCGGAAAAAACAGCCAAGATCGGTGATGTGGTACTCGAAGTCGACAAGATCAGCAAAGAAGGATACTTCAAAGATATTTCTTTCAATGTACGTAAAGGTGAGATCCTTGCTCTTACCGGTCTGGTAGGTGCAGGACGTACAGAGGTTTGTGAGACTATTTACGGAATTATGCATCCGGACAGCGGAGAGATCCGTCTCGAAGGTAAGAAAGTAGATATCAAGAGCCCGATTGATGCTCTGAACCTTGGAATCGGTCTTCTTCCGGAAAACAGACAGACACAGGGTCTTGTCAATGAACTTCCGATTTACCAGAACGTATCTTCCGCATCCATGAAACAGTTCGTCAAAGGCGGACAGATGGATGTTGATAAAGAAATGGAAAATGCGATCACTCTGTGTAAGAAGATCCAGCTGAAAGCAAACGACATCACAGCACCGCCGTCATCACTGTCAGGTGGTAACCAGCAGAAAGTCGTTGTTGCCAAGATGCTGAGTTCTGATCAGAAAGTCCTGATTATGGATGAGCCGACAAAGGGTATCGACGTTGGTGCAAAATATTCTATTTATGAGATTATGAACGATCTGGCATGCAGAGGATATGGTATCATCATGGTATCTTCCGAAATGCCTGAGGTTCTTGGTGTTGCAGACAGAGTTGTCGTAATGAAGAGTGGTCGTGTGACCGGAGAGTTCAGCGAGATGGGTTCTGTAACTCAGGAAATGCTGCTTGAAGCATCTCTGAAAGAAAGAGAGGGGCATAAATAATGAAAAAGTTATTAAAATCCAGAAACACCGGATTGATCGTAGTTCTGATCATTTTGCTGGTGATCGCCCGCTTCCTTACACCGGGTATGTTTACCGCTTCATCTCTGATCAGTATGTTACAGAATAACACGATCTATGCACTCCTTGCGATTGCTGAAATGATGGTTATTCTTACAGGCGGTATCGATATTTCCATCGCTTCCCAGCTTGCATTTGTTGGTATTTCCTGTACTACACTTGCATGCAGCCATCCGGGAATCCCTGGAATCGTATGGGTATTATTCGCAATCGTTCTCGGCGGACTTTGCGGAGCCCTGAATGGTTTCCTTGTTGGATACCTTCATATGGTACCTATGATCTGTACTCTTGGTACCATGTACATTTTCCGTGGTCTTGCATTCGTAGTATCCGGCGGCCAGTGGTGGTTCGCTGCTCAGTACGAAGAGCTGAACGGATATCGTACTTTTGCGATTGGCCAGTTCCTTGGACTTCCGATCCTGCTCTGGATCACGATCGTCCTGATCGTTGTAGCTGGTCTGTTCCTTGGATATACTTCCGCAGGACGTAGAATCTATGCGATCGGTACTTCCCGCGAATCAGCAGCAGTTGCTGGTATCAAAGAGCCTAACGTAACATTTTATTCTTTCGTGATCTGTGGTGCAGTAACAGGTCTTGCTGGTATGCTTTATACTGCAAACTATGCAATTGGTTATTATGGAATGGCAGACGGTTTCGAGATGACCGCGATCGCTATCTGTGTTCTTGGTGGTGTATCCATCACCGGTGGTAAAGGACGTATGGATGGTGTTGCGATCGGTGCGCTGATCATGTCTGTAGTCACATATTTCATCAGTATGATTCCTGGTATGAGTGTATGGCAGAAAGCACTTCAGGGTGGAATTATCATCGTTGCCGTTGCAATTAACTACTTTACTGAGCAGTCCGCTAAGAGACAGGCTCTCAAAGAAAGGAGTGCGTTGATCTAATGCCAGGAAGTAATTATGACAGAGACCTCAGTGTCAAGGAAGGTTTCGTATTAAAGAAATTCCTTGTCAAATGGGAAATGATTCTCGTATATATCATGATTTTAATCAATGTACTGTTGGCAATCATCAAACCGGATCTTTATTTTACCCACGGTACAGTTCAGTCAATGATCAATGCAGGTCTGGATGTTTCTCCGCTTGTACTTGGTATGGTATTCATCCTTCTGCTTGGTGACATTGATGTATCAGTAGCAGCTCAGATGATTCTGGGTGGAATGGTAACAGGACTTCTGATGGACAAAGGACTTCCGTCACTGATCTGTGTTATCGCAGGAATTTTAGTTTGTATGATTTGCGGTGTTTTCAACGGATTCTGTGTTGCATTTCTTGAAATGCCGGCCGTTATCACAACAATTTCTACCTCTATGTTATTCAGAGGTATTGTAGAGATCGTCCTGGGTGAGAATTCCCTCAAGAATTTCCCATCCTGGTACAACAAGATTGGATGGATGAACATCGGTGGAATCATTCCGCTGAGTATGGTACTCTTCCTTATCATGGGTGCTATCTTCATCTTCGTTCTTCACAAATCACCATTTGGACGTAAAGTTTACATCGTTGGTAACAACCCGACATGTGCAAACTACTCTGGTATCAGCGTTAAGAAAGTCAAAATGGAAGTATTCATCCTTATGGGATTCATGGCTGGTATCGGTTCTATCTTCTTCGTAGGACGTATGGGTGGAGGTCTTTCCTCTTCCATGGGTACAGGATACGAAATGACAGCGATCGCCTGCGCCGTATTAGGTGGTGTTTCCACTAACGGTGGTAAAGGTAAGATGTGGGGACCGATCATCGCGACCTTCATCATGGCTTTCCTTACATACGCACTTGGACTTATGGGTATCGACCCGAACACCAAGAAGATCGTTATCGGTGTCATCCTTATCGTTACGATCCTGATCTCTACGATCAACAAACAGATGATCAAGGATATCAAGCTGAGACTGTTCTATCATAATAATAAGAACATTGAAGCAATCAATGACAGAACAGCAGCTGCTGTTAAAGATATGAAGAAACAGATCAAAGAACTTGAAAAAGGCAATGCATCTGACAAGGCAGCTCAGATCGAGAAACTCAATAAGAAGATCGAAGCAGCTCAGAAAGAATGTAAAGAGAAATCTGCTCAGTGGTGGGCAGAACAGCAGGAAAACGCAAAGAAAGCAAAAGAGCGTTTTAAATAATCTTACCTGTCTGAACTACAAAATATAAACACAAAGATGTTTATATATATAAAAAAAGGAGGAAGTGTTTCATGAAGAAAAATCTCAAAAAGGCAATGGCTATGGGCCTCGCAACAACAATGGCGCTGGCAGCTCCGGCAGCAGTTTCCGCAGCAGGTAACACATCAGATGTATCTGGTTCCCACGTATTTATGTTCAAATCCGTAGGTAACGCATTTGGTGTTATCATGTATGAAGGTTTCTCATCTTATATGGAGCAGGTTGGGGAAAACTGCACCGAGAAATCACCGGCTGAAACAACTGTAGCAGCTCAGGTACAGCTCATTGACGAAGCAATTACTCAGGGATGCAAATCCATCTCCATTTCTACAAATGGTGATACAGGATTTGATGAAGTATTTGCAAAAGCTCAGGAAAAGGGTGTTCCGATCGTATCCGTTGACTCTTCTGCATCTGCTGATTACCGTGTAACTCACAACAATCAGGCATCCACAGAAGATATCGGAGCTATGCAGGTTCGTGCAGCAGTTCTTCAGGTTCTTGGCGTAGCTTATGATCCGGAAGACGTAACAATGGAAAAAACTGTAGAGGCAGCTCTCGCTGATTACGACGGAGACGAGATCAGACTTGGTGTTCTTTCCGCTGGTATCGATACACCTGTACAGAATAGCTGGATCGCAGTTATGGAGCAGGAACTTCAGAAAGACATCTACAAAGGCAAAGTAAGCCCGGAACTCAACAAGAAATATGGTGATGACGAAGCAACAAAATCTACTACACAGGCTCAGGCATTCCTGGCTGAGAACAATGTAGATGCAATCATCTCCCCAACAACAGTTGGTATCGCAGCAGCAGGTGAAGTTCTTACACAGGCTAAATCTGATATCAAACTGACAGGTCTTGGACTTCCTTCAGAAATGAAGAACTACATGCCGGCTACAGCAGATGATGATGAGTTCTCATTTGTTTGCCCATACATGATGCTGTGGGATGTATCTCATCTTGGAGCTTCTACAGCAGCTATCCAGATGGCAGTTCAGAACGACGGATTCGATGGAGCCGAAGGATCAACTGTTGATATGGAAGCTTGGGGCGAATATGAAGCTGAGACATTCACCGCTGAAGACAATGGCGATGGTGGCACAGGCGTTCTCACAGGTCAGCCTTATGTATTCTACAAAGACAACATGGCAGAGTGGGTTGACAAACTTTAATCTGTATTGCAGTTCTGTTTAATAGAAAGAAAGTAGAAATGCGATAACGAAGGCGTTCGCCCGCGGGCGGACGCCTTTTCTTTTATACATACCAGGGACAACAGTGGCATATTTTCTGATAATGTATTATAATTGGGGAAGAGTTTGATCAACAGGAGGGAATATCTTGATTGAAGTTAGAAATCTTACAAAGAAATACGGAGATCATTTTGCCGTACAGGACATCAGTTTTTCACTTGAAAAAGGAAAGATCTATGGCCTGTTAGGACCAAATGGTGCCGGAAAATCAACTACAATGAATATAATGACCGGCTACATTGCCGCGACATCAGGGGAAGTCATTATTGAAGGACATGATATTTTTAAAGAAGCAGAAGAGGCCAAGAAACATATTGGATATCTTCCGGAAATTCCCCCGCTGTATATGGACATGACAGTCTGGGAGTATCTGTTCACAGTGGCAGATCTCAAGGGTGTTCCGAGATCAGAACGAAAATCCATGATCACGGATGCCATGGAAAAAGTGATGATAACCAATATGAAGGACCGACTGATCAAAAATCTTTCCAAAGGATATAAACAGAGAGTCGGAATTGCACAGACACTGATCGGAAATCCGGATATCATTATTCTTGATGAGCCTACCGTCGGACTGGATCCGAAGCAGATCATAGAGATCCGCACACTGATAAAGCAGCTGGGAGAAGATCACACCGTTCTGATAAGCTCGCATATTCTCTCTGAGATCGGAGCAGTGTGTGATCATGTAGTCATTATCAACAAGGGACATCTGGTAGTGAGTGACAGTACAGAAAATCTGGAAAAACTGTTTAAGGGACAGGATATCCTGTGTCTGAGTGCACAGGGAGAACTGGAAAAGATCCAGAATATCCTGCGTGAATTCCCGGCACTCAGTATCGCTAATATGAAAGAAGCAGAAGAAGCTGAGACATACAGGTTCCAGCTGAAAGTACAGGATCAGGCGGATTACAGAAAACAGTTATTCTTCCGTTTTGCAGAGGCAGGAATCCCGCTTCTTGAGATCAGCAGGGCAGGAATGTCGCTGGAAGACATCTTTCTTGAAATTACTGAGGAGGGAAGAGCATGATCGCTGTATGTAGAAAAGAATTAAGAAGTTATCGGATCTCAATGATCGGATATGTGTTTGTTGCATTTATGCTGGCAGTCGTAAGCCTGTATTTTGCCTATCAGAATCTGAATCTTGCTTCGCCGAGATTTGAACTGGTACTTCAGAATGTTCAGTTTATTTTTCTGGTATTTGTTCCAATCCTGACGATGCGTGTTCTGGCAGAGGAGAAAAAACAGAAAACAGACCAGTTATTACTTACATTGCCAATGACAGTAAAAGACATTGTGATCGGTAAATATCTGGCAGTTGTAGTTCTGTTTACCATTCCGATGCTGATCATCTGTATTTATCCTCTGATCCTTACTATGTTTGGTTCAGTAAACCTTCCGGCAGCATATTTTTCAATTCTTGGATTCTATCTCCTCGGATGTGCTAATATTGCAATTGGAGTATTTTTCTCATCGGTCACAGAAAATCCGGTGATCTCAGCGGTTATGACATTCGGAACTCTGCTGGTCTGCTATCTGATGAACACGATCGGCAAAATGGTTCCCAATACTGCAATCGCATCTGTGAGTGCATTTACGGTAGTGATCGTTCTTGTGATGGCCCTGGTCTATAATATAATCGGAAATCTCAAGGTCGTGATCGGGGCAGGCGTGCTTCTGGAAGTGGTACTCCAGGTAGTTTATTTTGCAAAAGCATCTCTTCTGGAAGGAAGCTTCCGCAAGGTTCTGTCTGTATTTTATATGAATGGAAGGCTGACAAATTTCTTTGACGGTATTCTGGATATATCCGCGATCGTGTACTATGTATCTGTTATTGTTTTCTTTTTGTTCCTGACAGTTCAGACGATTGCAAAAAGACGCTGGAACTAGGAGGTAGGGACGACATGAAGAATAAAGACAACAAACAGAACAGCAAAATTCTGATAAACGGCTCTTACAGTATTTTGCTTACCGTACTGCTTCTGGCAGGACTGATCATAGTGAATCTGATCGTGAATCATCTTCCGGTCAAAGTAACCCAGTTTGATTTCAGCAACGCAAAACTGTATACACTGACCGATACTACGACAGGAATACTCAAAAACCTGGATCAGGATGTGGAACTTTATTATATCTGTGAAGGAGGAAAAGAAGACGACACGATCCAGAAGCTTCTGGACCGTTATGAGTCTGCATCCTCCCACATTAAGGTAGAGCAGATCGATCCGGCACTGTATCCGGGATTTACTTCCAAATATACCCAGGAAGATGTTGCGAATAACAGTGTGATCGCGGTCAGCGGTGATGTGAGCAAGGTAGTGAATGCGGATTCCATGTATGTGGAGAGCATGAACTATAATACTTACAGTTATGTAAAGACCGGATTTGACGGCGAGGGAATGATAACAAGTGCTGTAGATTATGTGACAGCCAAAGACATCCCGAATCTGTATATCTTAAGCGGAAACGGTGAGACAGCACTTGGAAGTGCATTTGGAGATGTGATCTCCAAGGATAATGTAAATCCACTGACGCTGAATTTGATGACCACAGATAAGGTTCCGGATGATGCAGATGCAATTCTTATCAATACGCCAACGGTAGATTATTCTGAGGAAGAAGCACAGAAGATCATTGATTATCTGGAAGACGGAGGCAAAGCAATTATTTTCTCAAATTATACCGTAGAGGATATGCCGAATTTTGACTCCATCCTCGCAAATTATGGAGTTGAAAGAGAAAAAGGAATCATCCTGGAAGGCAGCTCTGATAAATATATGTCTTATCAGTACTGTCTGGTTCCGGATATCAGTTATTCGGCAATTACCGAAAATGTATATGGCAATGGTTCTGTTCTGGCACCGATGAGCCAGGGAATCCTTACTTCGGATTCACACAGAGATTCCATCACCTATCAGCCGCTTCTGACGACTTCTGATGCATCCTACAGCAAAGAAGATGTGGAAAACATGACAACCTCTGAGAAGGAAAAGGGAGATAAGAGCGGTCCGTTTACGATCGGTATGCTGATCCAGGAAGATACGAACAACGATGATGAGGCTGATACGGAGATTGTCTATTACAGTACAGGATATTTACTGGAATCCAATTATAATCAGGCTGTATCCGGAAGCAATGCACAGCTTCTCGGCGGAACTGTAAATTACCTCTGCAATGGAGAAAAAACTTCAGCAGCAGTACAGACCAAGAGCCTTCAGGTCAAATATCTGACACTGACAGACCGGGCAGCAAATATATGGACAGCGATCTGTGTATTTACACTTCCACTTCTGTTTATTATTGCAGGACTGGCAGTCTGGGCATCAAGGAGAAAGCGCTGATGGATGGAAAAAAAATAAAAAAACTGGTCATTGCACTGATCCTGGTCATCCTTGCAGGACTGGCCTATCTGTTTCTTCTGCGTTACTCAGATAAACAAAAAGAGGCAGAGAGCCAGAAAGAGCAGGAAGAGGCTGCGGCATCTGTTGTGTTTGAGACAGACACGGATGAAGTGAGCAGTATTTCTTTCAGCGGTGACGACGGGATACTGACCTTTGAAAAAAAGAATGACACCTGGATCTGTCCGGATGACTCTGTATTTCAGATGAATGAAAATAAGATCCAGAAGCTGCTTGCAGATATTTCTTCTGTGAGCTGTACCAGAGAGCTGGACGCAAGGGGGGACCTGGCGCAGTTCGGACTGGAAGAACCGGCAAATACGATTCAGATATCACTTTCTGACGGAACAGAGAAGGATTTGTATATCGGAGATAAGAATACGTCCACGCATGAACTGTACTTCCAGACAGAAGAAAAATCAGATAAGGTTTATATGACAAAAACTGCCTTTGACTCGGATTTCGCAGGTAAGCTGCAGGATTTTGCAGCCTATACAGATTTTCCGAAGGTAAAACCGGAAACGATGACAGAGTTTGATGTGGACAAGGCAGAAGATTCTTATGTCCTTATCATGACAGGGGATGACCAGTGTACGGTGGAGGATGAAGAGGGAGAAAGCCAGCTTGCAAATCTGAATCTGGTTGGCATGGTCCAGGATAATGTGTCCAATATTATCTGGTATCAGGATCTTGAATACAATTGTTCCGATTATGTAAAATATGGATTAGACGATCCGCAGATGGTACTCACCGTAAAATACAAAGACGGAGAAGAAGCAAAAGAGTTTGAGCTCTCCGTAGGCGATGAGGATGAAAACGGCAACTATTATGCAAGACTGAATGAACTTCCGGAGATTCATACGATTCGTGGAGAGTATCTGACAGACCTTCTGAAATCCAGTGCATCTTCTTACTGGAGCCTGACATACAGCTTTGTTTCGATTGGAGATCTTGATAAACTTGAAGTTACAAGAGAGGGTGCAACGCATGTGCTCAGAAAAGAAACACAGACGACAAAGGGTGGTCTGGAGTCAGTAAAATGGCTTGTAGATGAGCAGGAAGTGGATGAAAAATTATTTACAGATTTCTACTATGCATGTGTCAGTGTGACCGCCCAGGAACGTCTGGAGAGCGTGCCGGAAGAAACCGGGGATGAGGCTTTGAAGCTTGTATATACACTGACGGATGGTTCAAAGAAAGAAATTACATATTATGAAGAAGACCAGAATTTCTACACGGTCATCTATGAGGATGGCACAAAAGCAGCACATACAAATAAACTGTATGTAAAGACAATGACAGAGAAGCTGGACAGACTTCTGGAAGAATTAAAATAAAAAATCATATATAAAAAGAGGAGGTATGGCATGAAATACTTAATGGGGATTGACAATGGGGGTACTTTTTCAAAGGCAGCGCTCTTTGATGAAGACGGAAAGCAGATTTCTGTGGCCAGTGTACCGACTGTGACGATCACTCCGAAGCCAGGTTATACAGAAAGGGATATGGATGAACTCTGGGAGGTAAATGCACAGGCTGTACGTAATGCGATCGAGAAGAGTAATATCGATCCAAAGGACATTGCAGGGGTTTCTTTCTCAGGACATGGAAAAGGTCTGTACATGGTAGGCTATGATGGAAAGCCTTCCTATAACGGAATCATTTCTACGGATACAAGAGCCTGGGCACAGGTCAAAAGATGGCATGAGGATGGCACTGACAAAAAGGTTTATGAAAAAACCCTGCAGGACATTCTGGCAGTACAGCCGGTAAGCATCCTGGCATGGTTCAAAGAAAATATGCCGGAAGTCATTGAGAGAACACAGTATATCTTTGCAGTAAAAGATTATATCCGTTACATGCTGACAGGAGAGGCATACAGTGAATACACAGACTGTTCCGGATCAAATCTTGTCAATATGATCACACACGAACATGACCGTGAACTGATGAAGCTTTTTGATCTGGAAGAATGCTACGACAAGCTTCCGCCGCTTCGCAACGCTGCCGATATCTGTGGACATGTGACAAAAGAAGCGAGTGAGAAGACCGGTCTTCCGGAGGGAATCCCGGTAGCTGCAGGTATGTTTGATATCAACGCATGCGGAATCGCATCCGGACTTTCTGATGAAGAACAGATGTGTATGGTGGCCGGAACCTGGAGTATCAACGAGTATATTTCGAAAGAACCTGTGACAAACGGCACAGTTGCACTGAATTCTCTGTTCTGCATGCCGGGATATTATCTGATCGAGGAGAGCAGCCCGACATCTGCCGGAAATATGGAGTGGTTCATCCGCAATCTTATGAGTTATGAAAAAGCAGAAGCGAAAGAAAACGGAGGCTCCGTATACGATATCACCAATGAGTGGGTAGCTTCTATCGAGCCGCAGGACAACAATATCATCTTCCTTCCATTCCTGAACGGCTCCAACGAAGATCCACTGGCAAAGGGAACCTTTGTAGGCCTGACTGCTTACCATAATAAGAAACATATGCTTCGTGCAGTTTATGAGGGAATTGTTTTCTCCCATGTGACCCATGTCAACAAACTGCTGAGAAACCGTGAACGTCCGAAGAGTGTACGACTTTCCGGAGGCGCTGCAAATTCAGATGTATGGGTACAGATTTTTGCAGACGCACTTCAGCTTCCAATCGATGTGATCGAGGATAAGGAACTCGGCGCACAGGGTGCGGCGATGGCAGCCGGTATTGCAGCAGGAATCTACAAAGATTATCAGGATGCAATGAGACGTACAGTGAAGATCACCAAGACAATACAGCCAAGACCGGAATATGCAGATATCTACAAAGAAAAATATGCGGCATACCGTGCGGTGATTGACGGACTGAATGGTGCGTGGAAGTATTTCAGAAACTAGGAAAAGGAGAAACCACAGAATGAGTAAGGCATATGAGCTTGGACTGTATGAAAAGGCAATGCCGGGTACGCTGACATGGAAAGAACGACTGGAGGCGGCAAAGGCAGCAGGCTATGATTATGTTGAAATCAGTATTGATGCAACAGAAGAAAAAATCGCCCGGCTGGATATGGACAGAGAATCACGCCTGGAACTTGTAAAAACCATGTATGAGACCGGAATTCCGATCCGGACAATGTGTGTCAGTGCACTTACCAAATATGCGATCGGAAGCAGTGATGAAGCATGCTGTGCAAGAGGAATGGCGATCCTGGAAAAATCACTTCAGCTGGCAGATGATCTTGGAATCCGTGTTGTGATGATCCCGGGATATGATGTCTATTATGAGGAATCAACACTGGAGACAAAACACAGATTTCTTGAAAATCTGAGAAAGGCTGCAAGACTGGCAGAAAAGACCGGCGTGCTCATCGGACTTGAGACGATGGAAAATGAATTTATGAATACGGTTGAGAAAGCCATGAAATATGTAACACTGTGTGGCTCCAATTATCTTAAAGTCTATCCGGATATCGGAAATCTCACTAATGCAGCGGTTCTTTACAAGTCAGATGTACTGGAGGATATGGAACTGGGCAGAGGAAATCTGACTTCTCTTCATCTTAAGGAGACTGTCCCTGGAAAATTCAGAGAAATTCCGTATGGAACCGGACATGTGGATTTTGAGGCGGCAATAAAGAAGGCCTGGGATCTGGGAGTACGTAGATTTGTGACGGAATTCTGGTACACAGGAAATCCGGAATGGAAAAAAGATCTTAATGCTGCAGTAAAAATGATGTGTCCGATACTGGATGCTCAGAAATAAAATTCAGGAGGAAAGAACAATGTTAGAAAAATTAAAAGAAGAAGTTTACAAAGCAAATATGGACCTGCCGAAATATGGGCTGGTGACATTTACCTGGGGAAATGTCAGTGGCATCGACCGTGAGAAAGGACTTTTTGTAATTAAACCAAGCGGTGTGGATTACGATAAGCTCAAACCGGAAGATATGGTTGTTGTTGACCTTCAGGGAAATAAAGTAGAAGGCGAATACAATCCGTCCTCTGACACCGCAACACATGTTGTACTGTACAATGCATTTCCGAACATCGGTGGAATCGTACATACACATTCTTCCTGGGCAACAAGCTGGGCACAGGCAGGAAGAGGCATTCCATGCTATGGAACCACACATGCAGACTACATCTATGGAGAAGTACCTTGTGTGCGAAACCTCACAAAAGAAGAAATCGACGAGGCATATGAGAAAAATACAGGAGTGCTGATTGCTGATTACTTTAAGGACAAAGATTACGAGGCAGTTCCTGCAGTACTCTGCAAAAACCACGGACCATTCACCTGGGGCAAAGATGCTCATGAGGCAGTACATAATGCAGTTGTACTTGAGGAAGTTGCCAAAATGGCATCTCGCTGTGAACTTATCAATCCGCAGGTAAAACCGGCACCACAGGAACTTCAGGATAAACATTATTACAGAAAGCACGGCGCAAACGCTTATTACGGGCAGATTGTAAAATAACAATTGCAAATAAAGACACTTTTTTAAACAAACAAGGTTCTTCACACTTGAAGAACCTTGTTGTATTATGTTATTATTAAGAAGAAAACGAGAAGGGATATACAGCAGTTTGCACAAAGAAATTTGCTGTATAAAAGAAAAACATTTAGGAGGTTTTTACAATGACTAAGTATTACGCAGCAGTAGACATGGGAGCATCCAGTGGACGTCTGATCCTTGGACACATGGAGAATGGCAGAATGGAGCTCGAGGAGATTCATCGTTTTGAGAATGGTATGGTCAAGAAGGATGGAGAACTCTGCTGGGAATTTGACCGTATTTTCAAAGAAATCGTTGCAGGTCTCAAGAAATGTAAAGAGATTGGCAAGATTCCGGTAAGCATGGGCGTTGATACCTGGGGTGTTGACTTCGTTCTTCTTGATAAAGATGACAAGGTACTTGGTAACACAGTTGGATACCGTGACCATCGTACAGAGGGAATGGATGAGGAAGTTTACAAGTTAATTCCGGTTGAAGAACTGTATGCAAGAACAGGTATCCAGAAAGCTATTTACAATACGATATACCAGCTGATGGCAGTTAAGACAAAACATCCGGAATATCTGGAGCAGGCAGAAACTCTTCTTCATGTACCGGATTACTTCCACTTCCTTCTGACAGGACAGAAGACCTGTGAGTACACAGAGGCTACAACAGGCCAGATGGTAAATGCACAGACAAAAGACTGGGATTATGAGATCATCGACAAACTGGGATATCCGAGAAGAATTTTCCAGAAACTGATCATGCCTGGCACAAGTGTAGGACATCTGACAGAAGAACTTCAGAAAGAAGTCGGCTTTGACGTAGAAGTTGTCGCACCGGCAACACATGATACAGGATCCGCAGTCCTTGCAGTACCGGCAAACGATGATGATTTTATCTATATCAGTTCCGGAACATGGTCCCTGATGGGAATCGAAAGAAAAACTCCGGACTGTTCACCAAAGAGCTGCGAACTGAACTTCACAAACGAGGGTGGATATGCAGGACGCTTCCGTTATATCAAGAACATCATGGGTCTGTGGATGATCCAGTCTGTTCGTCATGAAGTAAATGACAAGTACAGTTTTGCAGAGATCTGTGCTATGGCAGAAGAAGCAAAGGATTTTCCATCCAGAGTAGATGCAAATGACGAGTGTTTCCTTTCTCCGGAAAATATGACAGAAGAAGTAAAGGACTACTGCCGCAGAACAGGACAGCAGGTTCCGGAGACAATGGGTGAGATTGCAACTGTTATTTACACCAGTCTTGCTGAGTGCTATGCAAAAGCAGCAAAAGAACTGGAAGAACTTACAGGAAGAACTTACAGCCGTATCCATGTAGTTGGTGGTGGTTCCAATGCGGGATATCTGAATGAACTTACAGCAAAGGCAACAGGTAAAGAAGTTCATGCAGGTCCTGGAGAAGCAACTGCGATCGGAAATATCACTGCACAGATGATCAAGGAAGGCGAATTTAAATCTGTTGAAGAGGCTCGTACAACCATTCATGAGTCTTTCGGAATCAAGATTTTCAAAGCCTGAGAGATTATAGCTGGAGACTTTTTACCCAATCATCCTGTTATTGAGCTATATGCACCTGGAATAAGGTGAGTATATACATTAATAAAATAAATTGGAGGTTTTATTATGTTAGTAAACACAAAAGCAAGAGTCGGCGTATTTTCTATTGCTTTAGGAGCATACCTGCCTCAGTTCCCGTCACTGGTACCTGAGTTTGAAGCTCAGTATGAGGCATTCAAAAAAACAATCCCTGATACAGTAGAGATCATCGATGGAGGAATGGTAACAACAAAAGAGCAGTCTATGGAAGCCGGAGATAAATTCCGTGCTGCAGACGTTGATATCGTATTTCTTCAGATGCTGACCTATGCGACATCCTACAATATGCTCCCTGCAATCCGTGATCTTGATGTTCCGGTTGTTCTTGTGAACGTTCAGAAGCTCAAAGCACTGGATTATGATCACACAGATATCGCTGCATGGCTTGGTGAAGGATATGCCTGCGGTGCTGTAGGTGAAGCAGTTGCCGATCTGGAAAGAGCAGGCAAGAGACATGCTGTTATTACAGGTGTAGTTGAGGGTGGAGATCCGGCTGTTCAGGCAGAGATCGAAGACTGGTGCAAGGCTGCACAGGTAAGAAGAAGATTCCGCGATACCAATATCGCTCAGATCGGAAGACCTTATCCGGGTATGATGGACCTTTACATCGATGAGACAAACCTGTACAACAGAATGTTCCTGTACACCAAACAGTTTGACTGGGAAAAAATGTGGGCGATCGCTGATGATATCACAGATGAAGAAGCAATCCGTGCAAAAGCACAGGATATTCTTGATACTTTTGATATTGAGGACGGCGGCACAATCGAAAAAGTATGGGATATGGCAAAATACGTTGTTGCATTCGAGAAATGGGTAAAAGACGAACATCTCAGCATGGTTGCTTCACATTATGACGGATTTGCACAGGGCAAGGCAGGTGTCCTTGACAGTATGCTGATCCCGGCCTTCTCCATGCTGATCAAACAGGGTACAGCATGCGCTGTTGAAGGTGACATGAAGGTTGCTATGGCAATGAGCATTCTCAAGACCATTTCCGGTACAGGCCAGCTTTCTGAGATGTACTCCATCGACTTCAACGATGATATCTGCATCATCGGACATTCCGGAAGCGGAGATGCTGATATCTCTGATAAGAAACCTACCATGAAGATCGTACCGGTATTCCACGGCAAAACAGGCGGCGGATATCTGACACAGTTCTATCCGCCGACAGGAGATGTGACTTACCTCGGAATTACACAGGACAAAGACGGACATTTCAAATTTGTTGTGGCAGAAGGCGTAAACGAGGACGGACCGATCTTTACCTTCGGTGATACCAATATGAGAACCAGATTTTCCATCGGTGCAAGAGAATTTTGCAACAGATGGAGCGAGGCAGGGCCGACTCATCACATGGCAGCAGCAGTGGGAAGACATATTGATACGATCCTGAAAGTTGCAAAAATATTGAATGTACCTGTTGATATCATTTGCCGATAATCAGGCTGTGTTATATGATATCTCCTGTTCAAAATGAAATGAGAAGATCACTATATTGGATAGATGATACTGTAATAATCAAAGATAATAATAGATAAAAATAGAAGTGGCTGTGTGTGCAGCAGAATGGAGAAAATATGAGATTTTTAGACGCAGATTTTGTAAAAGGATTTATCAGAATGGCAGATGATGGATGGAATCAGGGCTGGCATGAGAGAAACGGCGGAAACCTTTCCTACCGTGTAAAACCGGAGGAAGTAGAGAGTGTAAAAGAAAATTTTGAAGCAAAAGAATGGAAGCCGATCGGAACAAGCGTACCGAATCTTGCAGGTGAGTATTTTCTGGTAACCGGCAGCGGCAAATATTTCCGTAACGTCAGCATCAAACCGGAAGACAGTATCTGTATGATCGAACTGGATGACAAAGGTGAGAATTACCGCATTGTCTGGGGACTTGTAAACGGCGGCAGACCGACTTCTGAACTTCCGAGCCACCTGATGAACCTGGAAGTAAAGAAACTTCAGGATGAGAGATATCGTGTCGTATATCATGCACATACCACAAATGTCATTGCTCTGACATTCGTTCTCCCACTGGAAGATCGCGTGTTTACAAGAGAATTATGGGAGATGGCTACCGAGTGTCCGGTTGTATTCCCGGATGGTATCGGTGTGGTTCCGTGGATGGTTCCGGGCGGAAGAGAAATCGCCGTTGCCACAAGTGAATTAATGAAAAAATATGACCTGGCAATCTGGGCACATCATGGAATGTTCGCGGCAGGATTTGATTTTGACCTGACATTCGGACTGATGCACACAGCAGAGAAATCAGCAGAAATCCTGGTGAAAATGTTATCCATGAGACCGGATAAGCTTCAGACAATCACACCGGATGATTTCCGTCATCTTGCTAAAGATTTCAATGTGACACTTCCGGAAGAATTCTTATATGAGAAATAGTAAGGTGTGTAAAGAGAAAGGATGAGAAACATTATGGCAAACAGAATTAACTTGAACCAGACATCATACCATGGAGCAGGAGCAATTGAAGAGATTGCAAATGAAGCAAAAGCACATGGATTTAAAAAAGCATTTGTCTGCTCAGATCCGGATCTTATCAAATTTCATGTAACAAGCAAAGTTACAGATATTCTTGATAAAAACAGTCTGGAATATGAGATATACTCAGATATCAAGCCAAATCCGACGATCGAAAATGTACAGCATGGTGTTCAGGCATTTAAAAATTCCGGCGCAGATTATTTAATTGCGATTGGAGGCGGTTCTTCCATGGATACCTCAAAGGCAATCGGTATCATTATCGCAAATCCGGAATTCGAGGATGTGAGAAGTCTCGAAGGTGTGGCACCGACGAAGAAACCGTGTGTACCGATCATTGCAGTCCCGACGACAGCAGGTACAGCAGCAGAGGTTACTATCAATTACGTTATCACAGATGTAGAGAGAAAACGTAAATTTGTATGCGTAGATCCGCATGATATGCCAATCATCGCGATTATCGATCCGGAAATGATGTCTTCCATGCCAAAAGGCCTGACTGCTTCTACCGGAATGGATGCACTGACACATGCGATTGAGGGATATACGACAAAAGCTGCATGGGAAATGACAGATATGTTCCATCTGAAAGCTATTGAACTGATTTCTAAATCTCTTCGCGGAGCCGTTGATAATACAAAAGAGGGACGTGAAGGAATGGCTCTCGGTCAGTATATTGCCGGTATGGGATTTTCAAATGTA
>OHAC01000497.1_pt1 | contig 41245 bp, 27 predicted proteins | sample 1577051 | NCBI WGS metagenome assembly OHAC01 (sample SAMEA3541499, study PRJEB24748) | human gut metagenome | biome: human gut; feature: human-associated habitat; material: faeces | place: China | collected 2012 | reverse complement strand
ACTTTTTCAGTGGCCTTCCTATAGAGGTGAGGGAATTCTTGCTACGGTTGTTAAAATTGATCAGACGCACTCCGTAAGGCTCCAGTTCTCCCATCAGCTGTTCATAGATAGCTGCCTTTTTCTGATCCAGATTTCTGGTGGCCTGAAGGATTGCAGTTACCTGTTCTTCACTGGTCATGTTTGTTTTATTCTCACGTATTACTTCAGATGCTTCCATCTGATCCATCAGAGTTCCGACTCTGACTCTGTAAAATTCATCCAGATTTGACTGATAAATAGCAGCAAATGTCAGTCTCTCCGCAAGCGGAACTCCTAGATTTCCCGCCTCATTTAAAACTCTCTCATTATTAAACTTCAGCCAGGACAGTTCTCTGTTCATCATATATACAGGTGCCGTAATTTCTTTTGTCTTTTTCTGTTGTTTTCTCATTCGGATAATTCCTCACTCTTTTTATTCGTGATATCAGTGGCAAAATTTATCAAACCTTTTGACTCTGACATCCCATAACATTTAGAATTATAAACTTTGAATATCAATTCCATGGAATGTCCATGTTATATTTATGTAAAATTTCCAGTCAAACAAATAAATTTGTCTGTTTCGCAGTTAAAACAGGATTTTCCCTGTCCTGATCATCTGCTCTTCCTCTTCCATATAATGGAATATATAGATGATCGTAACTGGATATTCAACGATTAGTGCGGCCCAGTCTCGTCAGACACACCTATATTGAAAAAGCGAAAAGTTCCCATCTTTCGACAAAAACTCTTCGCTATCTTATTTTACTTAACTCAAATCTGACAGACTATAAACTAATATATTCATTACAAATCTGACCTGCTTTATCAATATACTTCAGCAATCGTGTCACGCAGCTACCCCACCACTCCAGGCAGTAAGTGCTTTTTTCTTATTTCCATTTAAATCACATCTGCATTTTCTTGTTCTCCAGTCATAAGTAGCTTCGGTATAATAAATATAATTTCCCTTAACAGAAACCTTAATAGCTCTATCACAAATAACTTTGAGACTGCTTCCATCCTTATTTACCAGATAAACCGGTCCACCATGAGGAAATCCTACCGAATTAACCAGAACTTTACCTTTAACAGACTGTACCGCCGAACTGTCTTTATTGGTCTGCTTTATACTCTTTGTTTTCAAATCAAGTACAGAAAAATTGCCAAATCCATCTCCATACTGTGTCTGTTCACCTATATAAAGATATCTTCCATCACACCCCATCATACTGTGAGCTCGTCCAGCATCTCTGAAATTAGTAATTCTTGTTACCTTTTTAGTGCTAATTTTCATACAGATTATTTTGCGCCCTTTATATGAATATCCAAAACTGCCTCTCTGCGCAAATGAACCGCTTTCATAATATATATATTTCCCGTTTGTAACAATTGTTCCGCTGATACAGTTTTTCGCAAGAACACTTTTTTTACCATTTTTCTCTACATATATGTTATATCTTTTTGTACTGTCATTATATTTCAGAGAATATATTGATCCACCTACCTTTTGTGAATTATAAAACGGAACTCTTTTGTATAAATTAAGTCCTTCCGCTGCCTGTACATTCCGTACACTTCCCAGATTTACCGCCATACAAAGAACAGATAATACGAGTAAAAATCTAGCTAATTTGTTTTTCCATTCTCTCATTTTTAGTCCTCCTTATTCCGGATAACAAGATAATATGTTTCGTTTTTCTACTATTATGTGCTGTTATATATGAATTTGCAAGGTTTTTCTATCTAACTTTTACTTTCTTTACTTTACTCCAGTCAGAATAATATTTTTTGCCTTTTATAGTTTTATAAGTACGGATACGAATATAACATTTTTTCTTTGAAGAAAGTTTTTTGACAGTTATATTCTTTGCACTGCTCTTAGCATTGACAAATTTCGCTTTTTTCATATTAGCAGAACTGCTGTACTGGATCTGGTATCCACTGATGGATTTCACAGGCTTCCAGGATATTTTTGCCTGACCTTTTCTGACTGATTTCAGGGTAACCCCCGTAGTATTCAGCGGTCTGACTGTAATCGTAACCTTTGTAGCCGGCAGTGCATTGTAGTTCTGCCCCTGTTTTGCAGAAATCGTGATGACTGCTTTGCCAGGTTTCAGTGCAATAAACTGATTACCGGAAATTTTTATAGTTTTGGAATCTGATGATTTATAAGTAACCTTTCCGTCTGTAGTTATCCAGTCTGCCAGAGCCAATTTTTTCTTTCCCACAGTTACTGTTTTTGAGGATACACTTACAGATGCATCTGCACGGGCGATCTCAAAGGTTTTATATGCTTCTCCTGTATATATGCCTTTTCCCTGGATCACTACATTGGCCATTCCGGCATCTGTGTTTTTCTCATAGGAAAGTGTGTAGTCCTGTCCTTCTGTCAGAGCCTTTCCTTCATATGTAATTGTTACGCCCGGTGTCTGGGCTGTTCCGTTGTAAATAAGTTTTTCAGCAGCAATCTGGATGGTACATTCATCCATTGTGTGAGTCACTGTATCGTCCTTCTTATTTACATCATCTTTGCCATTGGTGTTATCTTTGTTCTCTGTGTCATCTTTTTTATTTGTATCATCTTTCTTATCTGTATTATCTTTTTCTTCGCTGTCTTCCTTATTATTGGTATTGTCTTTATTCTCTACATTATCCTTTTTGTTTTCATCCTCTCCCTTGTTCTCAGTATCGTTTTTGTCACCGGTATTATCCTTATTTTCGGCGTCATTCTTATCACCGGTATTGTCTTTATTCTCCGTGTTGTTCTTATCTCCGGTATTGTCTTTATTTTCCGTGTTGTTCTTGTCTCCGGTATTATCTTTATTCTCCGTGTTGTTTTTGTCTCCGGTATTGTCTTTATTCTCCGTGTTGTTCTTGTCTCCGGTATTGTTTTTATTCTCCGTGTTGTTCTTGTCTCCGGTATTGTTTTTATTCTCGGTATTATTCTTATCTTCTTTCTCTTCACGGACAATCGTAAAGCTTTTTCTTACCTCTCCCTGATAATTGCCCGTTCCACTGAGGATGATCTGTGCAGTTCCCGGACGGTCATTATTCTTATAGGATACCGTAAAATCTTTACCCTCTGTCAGGGCTCTGTCTCCGTCTTTGACACTATATTCCGTAACAGATTTCTTACCTTTCACGAAGCTGACCGGTTTCTCCGACACTGTGACCTGGCATCTGGAAAGCTCTGCCGGTTTAATGACAAATGCTTTGCTGATACTTCCTGCAAGAGTTCCTGTTCCCTTCACACTTACATTGACAGTACCTGCATTTACCAGATCTCCTTCATACTCTACTGTATAATTATCTGTGCTGACCTCCTGTGCAAGGCCTTTTTTGTACAATTTCACAACAGGTCTGTGCTCTGTTCCATCATACACAAAGCTTTCCTCTGAAACTGACATATCATAATGACTGCTATCCAAAATTCCCACAGAAATATTTGCAGTTTCCACTGCATCCGGATTATATTTGGACTGAATAGTCAGAACTGCACTTCCTGATTTGTGCACTGTAATCTGAGCATCTGTAGATCCCAACATTTTTACAGATACTACATCCGGATCTGAGCTGGTCACCTGACAGTCACTGAGACGATCACCGGAAGCTGTAAAACATGGTCCACATACCATTTGATAGGTTCCCGGATCCAGCTCAATATTTCCACGCAAATAAGCTAGGTGTCCGTTTGCTTTGGTATATACCGGTTCCATAGATGTAGGCACAGCCACATTGTTCTGGCTCTCACCGCATACTGTACAAGTTCTTGTAACTGTTCCGTTCGTCACTTCTTTTCCATAAGAGAACTTATGTCCGTTTACAATCTTCACTGCACGTGTACCGGAAAGATCCGACAGATTAATCTCATAGAAAACATTTACATTATTTTTCCAGGTGTACCAGCATAATTTTCCATTGATCACTGTGGGCTGACAACCTGACAGGTTTCCATCCATACTGTAGGTCTGGCCGGACTGCTGTCCGTTTCCATCCACTGCTGTATAGTAAACCTTTCCCTGACTGGACCACAGCAGGATAAAACTGTTGCTGCCTGTTTTCACCAGATGGGGAGTTGACGCACTGTCATCTGTTCCCCCATAATTAGTAAAGTATCTGACTACCGGGTCACCACCATTCTTGGGCACTGCTGCTATGAATGCATTTCTGGATGAACCGGCACCATCTGTATCAAAGTTTCCGGCCACAAGCCAGCAGGAATCAGAATATTCAAATCCTCCGGCTGAAGTTCCTGTATAATTGTCACCTACATTACCGCCTACCTTCATAATATCTGTCTGGGCACATTTACGTCTTTCCATCTCTTCACTGGAGACGTAATTAAAATCCGGAACAAATTTACCTTCGCTAAGATCTGCACTGTACTTCAGCATTACAAGTGCCCTGCTTGGAAAAGCATCGCACTGATCCAGGGCTGTCATCTTCCCCTGATCAATCTGTATAAACTGGTTAAAAGAATGACTTACATAGCCTGTACTTGCATAACTGATATCGGTTTTCTTATCCACTACTGTCATATTATCTGCGTTCACAGAAAAAGTAACATTTGCCTGATGTCCGCCGTACATTACATGACAGGTTCTTACATAAAGGATATTTCCGTTCATTGTCATTCTCGCTGAGCCAAAGTCAAAAGGTTTCTTTGTATTTTCTCCGTAAAGACTTGCAGAACCCTGTACCTTCCAGTCTTTGGAATACTTTGTCACACGATATACTTCAACTGCATCATTGTTGTCAGGATTATCCTGTCCTGTAAGGATATAATAATAATTTCCACTCTCATAGAAGGCACCATATTTTGGAAGTGCCAGAGGTACCGTCACTGTCTTCTGGATATTGTAATCGGTATCATAGTACTCTACCAGCGTTTTTCCATCAACAGCACCAAACTGTACACGCATGATGCCCCCATCCGGGCTGGTACATTCATAGGAATCTATACAGGACCCAAATGTGGAATAATCCTGATTTTCCAGATTGCTGCCATTATAAACCTTACAGGTTGTTTTCACATTGGGATCTGCTTCCAGTTCCGCCTCTACCACAGCATTTTTGTACCTGGCAGCAAGGGTACTGTCAATACTTCCCGGGTCTTGTGCTTCCGGAATTTCATCTGTCCCCTCATCAGCTGAAAACTCATCCAGTAGCTCTGCATCAGAGAAAGGCTCTGCATCCTCCTGTGCATTAAAAACTTCCTCATCGGTACTGTCTGTAAGTACATCAGGCTGCTCTGCATCTGTCACATTAGAATTCTCCACTGAATCGGATTCTGATGCATCAGTCACTGAAGAAGGTCCGGAAGAAAACTCTGCTGCACCTACAGCAGAATTTCCTAACATACACATTGTCATCATCATAGCTAAAGCTGTTACCTTTTTGTTCTTCATAGTTTTATATCTCCTTTTTATAAGTATAATTTTGCATTTGCACGTTCTTTATATATATCCCAGGCTACTAATGCGATCGGAATACATGGAAGTCCTACTGAAATAACCAGTACAATTCCCGCCGCTCCCAGAGCAAAAGCAATATCAAATAAAAGCAGTGGTGTCAGCAGATATCCCCAGGTAAACGCAACCGATGCAATTTTAATTGCTTTCGCAGCTCCACCTGTTATAATCAGGGCAATGATTCCTATAACCAGATAGATATCTTCCAAATGACTTATACCATGTCCGGTGATTGTTTCCAAAAGTACTACCAGTCCAAATAATGCTGCCATTACCATTGCGGCAATTGCCTTAAATTTAAAAGTAAGTTCCGTATTTCTTAAATAGTTTTCAGCTGCTTTTGTTTCCATAATTAAATTCTCCTTTTCATTATCATCTTATTTTTTACATGTAACACAGTCTCAGCTAACTCACGTCATATTTCTTCCCTTCTTTCTGTATGTTGTTTTTCTTGCCTTCTACTCTATAGACGAGCGAGGTGGTAAGCAGGTTTTAAGTTTTTTAAAAATTTTTTATTTTTTTACTGCTTTTGCAAATTACGTCTTTCCTGCTTTCTACTCTATAGACGAATGACACTGGGGACAGGTTTTATATTTTGAAAAGTTTTTTTTTAATTTTTTTCTGATACAAAAAGGCAAAAAAAGACCACCGGCCTGGAATAAGCCGATGGTCTTAAACAGTCGTTTAAAAGTGATTCAAAGATATGTGTTTTTATTTTGTTATAGATTCTCGTTTAGTAAACATATGTATAAGATACACTGGTTGGTGCAGATTTTAATGTTTTGGAGCCGGATTTACGGTAAGCCACAATTTTATAATAATAGTATCCACGGTTTTTCAGAGACTTCTTATCTGTGTAGCTTGTTTTTCCCTTTACAGTGGCAACCTTCTTATATTGTCCATCTCTTGATGTACTGCGATAGATATAATATCCGGTTGCATTGCTTACCTTTTTCCAACGAAGATTTGCACTGCGTGTACCACCTTTCAAAGAGGTAATTTCTGTGGCACTGAGTTTGCTGGTAGCCTGAATGTGGTACAGATCCCATTTCGCACCAGAGCTACTTGAAATCCTTATAAGTAAGTCCCCTGAACATCTTGGTATCGTCAAGGTTTCATTTGTGGAAACATAACAATAGCCCAATGATTTTCTACTCTTATATTCAATAAATTCAATCTGCCATGTACCAGGATTGGCAACTGTATCATCAATTAAAAACTTCAAGGAAATACCATTTGTTCCTTTTAATTTGATCCGATAATAATCCACATCATCGGAGTTATATAAATTTCCAGTATATTGCTTATTTAAGGAAATGATATTCGCATTGTTTAAATTTTTATCACCATAATATCTTTCTTTTTCCCACTGATTTGAAGGCGTATAATTTACTTTTAAATTATATGTACACTTATCCTGACAATTCTCAACACATATATAATATTTCCCTGGTGTCCATCCAAATTGATAATCCGACCAAGAATGAGCATCCCAACCTCTTAATTTTCTCCGGTTTGCGTCATAAAGATAAACATACCACGCACAACTACCATAGGAGACGCTGGCATCCGGTCTGATTTCTATATGTGATTCACCAGGATTCTGAATAGTAAATTGATACCAGTCCTCATCATAACCATCACTTGGTTTTCCTTTCATCCAGGTATTCAGTGGAAGCTGATTTGCAGTTGCCGGATTGCCATTTGGCTCACTTTCCTGCAGCATGTCTTCTGCTTTTGCTGGGACAGCAGGATTCACTGCTGTCACGCACAGGGCCATTGTCAGTCCTGTAAACATAATTTTTGCCAGTTTTGTTACTTTCTCTCTTAACATAAATTTGCTCCTTTCTTATTTTAGCTTCATTTTATTTATCCTCAATCATATGTTCTTCTGTTTAGTAAAGCGGACATTCGCAATCAGCTGAACATATTGAAAAGAGAATTCAGTGAATTGCTGTAGCTGTCATAGGAACTGTTTACAATAGACTCAATCTTTTCTACAACCCCTACGCCTACAAGAAGACCTATCACTAATGCTACAATAACCAACAGAATAATAATAATCCAGAAAGCATAGACTCTCTTGTCTTTGTCCATGTTGGTAACTGCAGTATAGGAAGCATATCCCACAAAAGGTGTCAGTCCAATTGCATATACCAGACCCAGAGTAAAAGCAACAACCGTTGCAATACTTGGGGAAATAATCATCAGTACACATATTACTGCAGTGATAAGCAGATCAAACACTGCCTGAACCCCTACTACGGAATACATTGCCTTTGGAGCTGCAGAACCGCCAAATGCTTTTGTCATCATAGTCATAATCCCAACTTTGATCATATCAAAACCAATAGTAGCAATCAGAGACAGTACGATCAGTGTCAGATATGGCATCTTGATATCAAAGAAACTGAAGTATCCATTGGAAGCAGATGCGATTTTCCCTGCAGTTATCATAGACAGGATCAAAACAATAATGGTTGTAAATATTGCTTTTACAGTGATAAAGCGAAGTCCACTTTTGCCAGTGCAATCGCCGGACATTCTGACAGCCTCAGATACAGGTCTCTTTAATACGCTGCCAGCTGCTCCCAGAAATGTTTTTGCACTTCCCAGTGCTTCCGTACCTTTTTCCCTGGCCCATTCAGCTTCTCTGGATCCTCGCATATTGCCCTGCTGATAGTTCATATTCTGCTGATAATTGGTATTTTGCTGGTACTGCTGTCCCTGCTGGTAATTGGTATTCTGCTGATACTGCTGCCTCTGCTGGTAATTAGCATTCTGCTGGTACTGCTGTCCCTGCTGATAATTAGCATTCTGCTGATACTGCTGCCTCTGCTGATAACCGGCATTCTGCTGCTGTGCTGACTGGCTCTGTGTTTCGGTTTTCTGATTCTGCTGTGAAGCTGACGGACCCTTTTGTGAATCTACAGTCTTAGGCTCCTCTGTCTGTTCTTTTTTTACCGGCTGCGGGTCAACCTTTGCCTGCGGCTGCATCTTTGGTGCACTCTTTGGCTGCTGACAGGTGCAGATTTCTCCTTCTTCCAGTTTTCTTCCACATTTTGTACAAAACATATTCTTTCCTCCTCTTGTATTTCTTTATTTCAAGCGAATTAAATCTTTCGCTTCAATACTTTTTTATAAGCAAATAACTATTTCTAAACTGATTCCACTTATTGTTTCGTTTATTCAACCTCACCATCAATAAAATGCTGCATATCCTTTTTATCAACGCCTGTGGCCTGAACCACTTTCATCAGTTTTGTAAAATCATAATTATTCCATGTAGGGTTATCCTTCGGATAATAAATCATGATTGTAGTATCCGGAAATACGGTATCTCCAGGATTTTTAGCTATTGTATCATCGGAAATCACAGGTGCATCACCTGTAAAAAATACTTTATTCATTCCGGTAGAGCCATATCCAAAAGCACACAGTCCCAGTTCCTGAAGCTGCTCAGAAAACACAACCTGGTCTGCAAAATGACCATTTCCGAACGCAACACTTTTTATGGTTTTAACTGTAGATGGAATATTGATTGTTCCGGAATCTAAGGTGCAATCCTCAAATGCCAGATTACCTATAGATTCCAGCTTAGAGTTTTCGCCTATTGTCACACTCTTTAAGTCATAGCATCTTCTAAATGCCGCATATCCGATTTCTCTTACACTGTCCGGAATATTTACTTCTGCAAGATTGGATTCTGTAAAAGCGTACTCATCAATTTTTTCCAGAGATTGTGAAAGCGTAATTGTCCGCTGCACACCTGGGTCTGCGGTTCTGGGCATAACTCCAGAAAAAGCACTCTCCCCTATTTCTTTCACACTATCTGCCATGGTAATCTCTTTGACATACCCCATCCCCGCAAATGTCCCCTTTCCAATCCGGGTAATTCCATCTCCGATGGCAATTTTTCTGATCTGCGCCTGATAAGCATACCATGGTGTAGAGTCACTGCTCATATCTGCAACATCCGCAATTTCGCCCTCACCAGTAACTGCCAGAGTACCATCAGCCCCCAGATACCAATGCATATTATCACCATAGGTACCCTCCTGGATTACCTCCTCCGGAATTATATTTTCCTTTTCACTGCTCTCTGTCTTGGCAGGTGTATGATCAACAGTTTTTTCTTCCACAGACTCTGTTACTTGAACCTCAGGTTCTGCTGTACTTTCCGTTTTTTCCTCTTTTGGTTTTTCTGCAATTTTTACTACCGGAACATCATTCTCTTCCGCAAAGTTCTGGAGCACCGGAATCTTGTCTGCATTTTTTACCACTCCATAAGTCACACCACTGCCACCTACTACACCGGCGAGAATCACTGCTGCCACTTTCAGCCCTGCATGTCTGACTGTAGTGCCGGCGGCAGCTCCCACATCTTCAGAGATTTCTTTTTTATTTTTAAAACAAAACATGCTTTCTTCTCCCACATCTGTCAGGCAGCCGGGTCACTGTCCCATTCAATAATGTATCCACTGATTCCACGGGAATATCCCCAGTCCGGATCCCAGTTATTGCCTTCCATATCAGAGTCATTCCAGGTATTTGCCGGATTTGATGTACAAAGATAATATTCCGCAGAATTCATAAAGTCTGGCTGTCCTTCCGCAAAGTTGGTATAATCCCAGGCTTCCCCTGTAACCCAGCCCCAGGCTCCGCTCTCATTTTTCTCTCCGCCCAGCCAGCAATAATTATCATCCGCAGGATTGATATTTTTTACAATCCAGTTATTCTCATCTGCATCTGTGATAGTTACTAAATGTCCGCCCTTTCTCTCACATCTGCTCTTTGCTTCCTCCCAGGTAAGTGAAATATCAACTCTCTCGTAATAATGTCCATTATATTCCTTTGCATCTGAAGGAAGGGTTTTCAGTTTTGTGGGCTCACTTGATGTGTCCACATCCTCCACGCTTTCTTCCGGAGTGTACTGATCAAGCTTTGCTCTCACACAATCATTATACATAGTATCAATGGTATCATAGCCCCAGTATGTCCAGCTGTAATCATCATAATCTCCTTCCGGACCGGTTACTGTATATTCATTCTCAGGTTTGGAATAAGAGGAACAGTCTACAGTAACATTTCCCTCTTCATCTGACATCAGATTGCTAAAACAATAATATGTATAATACGTATTTACTTCATCATAAAGAGCCTGCTGAGTCTCAGCATAATTTTCAACATCTACCTTATAGCACAGGTATACCATATTATTGTTGGAGGTGTCATAATCGTCTGAATCATAATAATAGTAATAGTCGTCATCTTCTTCCGTTGGTTCGAACTTGGCATTCAGAAAATAGTTTCCTATATATTCAGCATTCAGTAAGGTAGAGCCCTGATCTGATGTTTTCGCAAACTCTGCTTTCAGATCATCCTGTGCCTGATTCTTCATTTTATCCAGAACTTCATCTGTTATCTGGTCTGTTGATGAAATATATTCTGTTAATCCCTTTACTTCCACTTCAAGACTGTTTCTTTTTAAAGTCTTTCCATACTCTGTTTCAATAGTAAAGCTGTTATCATTTGCAACAACTGTAACCTTGTCTCCATTGGACAGATATCCATTCTTGTCTACAGAATAATCCAGTCTCTGACCAATTTCATCATCCGGCTGGGTTATCTCTGCAGTTCCTCTATGATCTATACCAGAAAAAGTAATATCAAAATCTTTAAATGGATCATAAGCTTTCATTTTCTCCAGATCTTTTACTGTATATTTTTTTAAGAGCTTTATTTTTACATCATACAGTGTCTGAATGCTGTCTATGTTTTCTTTGTTACAGGTAAATGTCACCACATCTCCATTACTTAATTCATAACTCTCTGAAGGAGTCATACCATCGTATTCCAGTATATCACTTATTTGTTCTGCGGCATTCATTTCACATAGATTTTGGTATGCAGTCCGTCCCTGCTCCACATCACTGCCATATTGTTTTTTCACCCATTTTTTAGCCTTGCCCTTATTTACAGACAATTTATTTTTATAATCCTTCTGGAACTTATCAGAATCAAATGTAACACTGAGAGTTCCCTTTCCCTCATATCCGCCAAGTGTAATCTCATAATATTTGTTTAAATCAATGGTTGTTTTATGATTTACGATCATTGACACCAGGATAATCGCCACAACTACAGCAGCTGCAATAAAAACCGGCTTTTTATTTTTCATATTTCTTTTGGAACCATCCCCCTGAAGATTTCCTGAGGATTCCTTTGTATTATGTTGTGTGTCCGGTTTTTTGATATTTAATTTTGTTCCACATTTCGGGCAGAATGCTGCCGGATTTTCAATCTTTTTTCCACAATTTGGACAATACATACTTTCTTCCTCCGTTTCTCCATCTTTTTTAGTGATACCAGTACTTTTAAGACATTCCAATTACCTTTTCCTCCTCTCTTCTAATCTATAGACGATTGAAAATAGAAAAAGGTTTTACATTTTTAAAATTTTTTTATTTTTTTCACAGTATGTCAGGATGTTTTGTACATGGACAGGATTGTTCCGTTTTGAACTTTCATATGCAATTGAAGTCCATTAAATTTTAACGGCAGGAATTCATCCCTGTTATAATAATTATACATTGTCTGATCTGTGCTTGTATCAAGTTCTGCAGTATAATATTTTGTCTCCGGAGTTATTTGAAATGTTGTTTTTTCCCGGGGCACAAAGCTGCTGTTCTGATAATATTCATCAGAATTCGCATCTGTTACTTTGTGATATGACCAGTCAAAAGTAATATTGTCACCATTATACTCTACCCCGCTGATCACAGCCTTTCCATAGGAATTTCCATCTATGGTCATCTCCTGGGTATTGATCTGTGATGTATAGTAATACACTGTATTATCCACCTGCCCAGACTGGGAAGCAGCTTCCACCTGTGCTGTCTGTTCCGGTGCTGTAAAACAATTGTCTACAACGAAGGTATCATTCATCTCCTGAGCTGTTATTTCTTCCCTGTTCAAATTAAACAGGAGGGGAAGGGAAATATCCTGATAAGCAGAAATATTATATTGCTGTATCACGCTGTTAATAAAGTTCTCATCTGTATCTGCATTGCCGGTAAAGTAACTGGTTCCATCTACTTCACATGCTCCATTCATAGCATAATTGCCTGAACTTACATAATATAGTTTGTGGGTCATCTGTAATTCGTTATCTGTAACCTTCACTATAGTATTATAATGAGATCCAGGACCGGCGCTTCCATGATACATTCCATAACGGCACAGATAAAAATCTGTTCCGATCCGTTCCATTCCAATCTGCTCTTTTACATAGGATACAATCTCATTTAATGCACTGCCTGGCATTTTCAGAGTCTGTCTCTGAAATACCTCCTGATCTTCTATCCCATATAACTCCAGCACCAGTACTCTGTTCACTTCCGGATCCGGTGGCGTAACATCATACTCCCAATTTTCTTCTTTGGTACGCAAAAGTAGTAGTTCCTGTCTACCATCTCCTCCAAAATCTTCCATATGACATCCAAGCATAAGATCCTGTTGATATGCACCCTCATAAGGATGATACTCCAGCTGGGAATTATTATCTATAACCTGCAGATTCTCATTCCTTACATATTCCTCATAAAACTCCTTATAGATTTCCTCATCGGTTTTCGGTGTCTCAGCTTCTGCTTTATCCTCAGTATCTTCTTTCTCTTCTTCAGTGTCAGCAGTTTCTTCTGTGCTTTCCTCTTCTTCCGGTTTCTCTGCAACCTTTACTGACGGACCTTCATTGTCCTCTGCTATATTCTGGATCACCGGAATCTTGTCTGCATTTTTTACCACTCCATAAGTCACACCACCACCGCCTACTACACCGGCGAGGATCACTGCTGCCACCTTCAGCCCTGCATGTCTGGCTGCAGTGCCCGCGGCAGCTCCCGCAGCTTTTGATGCTGACGAAGCTGCCTGTGATGCATGATGTACCGTTGATGCTGCCTCTGACGCTCCACTGCCAGCCCCTGTAGATGCTGTATGTGCAGCTGCCTGAGAAGTCCTATTCTCTGCATGATTATGAACGGTGTGTCCTGCATTCTTATATATCTCCTGTGCTGCAGTGCGCTGCAATGCTGTGTGCAGCGCAGTCTGCAGGGTATCCAGCTCGGCTGCTTCCACAGATGTAGATTTTCCAAGTCTGTACAGCAGATATACAAAGAAAGTAAACGGTGCAACATTGTACAGTTTGGTGCCTTTCTTTTCCAGATCCAGTACCAGTTCCTTTACTTTTTTTCGTCCGTAATTCAGGCGGCTCTTTACTGTATTATCACTTACCTCCAGTATCGAGGCAATTTCCTTTACAGACATATCCTCATAATAGAACATTCCCAGGACTACTCTCTGGTCTTCCGGCAGCTGGTTCAGGATCTCCATCACCAGACGGCGGACTTCCTTTTCATCCATTGCCAGCTCCGGATTCTCGTCAATACGGTCAGCTTCTATATTCTCCTCAAAGGACAGAGCCTCCGTTTCTTCATTTCCTTCATTGCCTGCCATAGCTGTAAAAAGCACAGGCTTACATTTCTTCAGCCAGTCCTTGGCTGAATTATTGGCAATGGTTTTCAGCCAGGGGAGCAGCTTGCTTTCATCCTGCAGCTGATCCAGTCTGGTAAATGCTTTTACATAGGTATCCTGCAGTAAATCCTGCACAGTATCCTCATCATTTTTGATCAGTACCTTCAGCACTCTGTAGACTGCACCGCTGGTCTGCTCATAAATTTCAGCCAGTGCTGCCTGATCCTGTCTTTTCGCCCTGTCCAGAAGGCTTTCTTCCATTGTTACAGGATTTCCACAGTGTTCACAGAAACGGGCATCTGCAGGAAGTTCTTTTCCACATTTTTCGCAAAACATTTTTTTCTCCTAATTTATACAATAAACGAATCCTTACAGTGGAATATATAATCCCAGAGATTTTTCCATGGATAAAAGCAGTTCCGTATTGTAATCTATGGCAGCGCTATCTACGGTACGTCCATCGATGGTAATACCAGAATAATTAGCTACCATAAAGCTGTCAGGAGATACATTTCCATTATACCAAGGCATAGAGCTGAAGTATGATGCCAGTTCCGGGTTATTAAACTGTCTGCCCAGACGTGCAAACATCTCATTACGGATAAAGCAAAGCCCCTTATTGCTGTAACCTGCCAGCTCCTCTGCTGTCAGTTGTCTGAATATACTGTCCGGACATATATAGTCCTTACTGGTACCTGTTACAGTTCCATCCTTATAGAAATCTGACTGTAATGCAGTATTGGTTCTGGCAGGAACCGGTGTGGCTGTTGGCTCAGGAATTGGAGTTGCAGTTGGCTGCGGTGTAGGACTTGGGGTCGGTGTAGCAGTTGGCTGTGGTGTAGGACTTGCCTCTGCTTTCTCCTTTTTCTCCGCTTTCTCAGATTTTTCTTTTTGGGAGTCTTTCTTGGAGTCTTTCTTGGAATCCTTCTTAGCTTCCTTTTTGGAATCGCTTGTATTTTTTTCACTTTCAGAAGTTTCTCCCAGACCCTCTACTGTATATTCTGTAAGTGGTTTCAGGTCACATCCATATGCAGCTTCCAGGATTTCCATTCTTGCTTCATCATAGGAAATTTCTACTGTATCGCCGTTACTTAGCTCTTCCTCAGGCTTTACCTTCATATCCTGTTCCAGATTGTAACCGATGATCTCTCCTGGGGTTTCTCCGGAATATTCAAACATTTCCTCATAATTTTCATCTATATCCGAGCTTTCCAGGCTGCTGCTTGCCTCTGCTTTTTTTCTGATTGCTGCTTTTGCTTTCTTTTCATTCAATGTCAGCTCCTGGCATTTTTTCTCAAGCTTGTCTCCATCTATTTCCACAGATATGGTGGCGTCCTTATCGTTACCGGTCAAAGTAATTTCATAACAGGATTTCAGGTCAACAGCCGGTTTATGGTCCAGATACAGGAATACTCCCCCTGCTCCTGCAGCAACTCCGACAACTGCCAGGCCTCCTACTAAAATTCCCTTTTTGCCCTTTTTATTTTTTTTCGCCGGACGTTCTTTTTTCACCTTTTTCTGCGGTTTCGGAGATGACAGCTGTTGTGACCATTCTTCCTGTTCCCATTGCTGTCTGGAATCCTGCTGCACGTTCCACTGTTGACCCTTATCCTGCTGTGGTTCCGTCCACTGCGCAGGCTGTATATTTTTCTGATTTTCTGCTGTATTTACTTTCGTACCACATTCCGGGCAAAAAACAGCATCTTCCTCCAGTTTACACCCGCAGTTCGGGCAATACACCGGTACCGTCTCCAACGGGCATCCACAATCCATACAAAATTTTGCAGAATCCTCACACTCTGCTCCACAATTTGGACAAAACATTTCTAATTCCTCCCTCTTTCCTGTTTGCTTTGGTTTGTTACATGTTTTTCCTTGTCTGATTTTTTCTCAATTTTCCCCTGCTTTTCCCCTTCGAGAGCCGGTACACTCTGCGGCATACACTGCATAATCCGCTGAAAGACCATCCACAGCTGTTCCCAGGGAATTGGCAGGTTATCAATTGTATTTTTAATCAGTTTTTTCAGGATATCATCATTCATCTCATCCCTCCTTCTGATATATAGACGATTGAGGGATGGAGTTGGTTTTAAAAAATTCAAATTAATTTTAGCAAAATATTTTTCACAATTCAATACGTCTTACTTTACATAAGATGATTTTATATGTTTTTTCTATTAATCGTCATTTTTCACCAATAAAAGCGAAAAGTTTCTGTCGCTTAATTCTCTCCAGAAACTTTTCGCTTTCTTGATTTTCTTATTTTTAAGGGCTTACTCATTCACCGGATTCACATGAACCATGCAGTGTTTTACGTCTTTAAAATTCTTCTCTATAGTATGATGCACATTTTCTGCAATGTCATGTGCCTCATTCAATGGAATCTCACCATCTGCTGAGATTTCAATATCCACATACATCTTAGAACCAAATAATCGTGTCTGGAGAAGGTCGATTCCCTTCACTCCTTTCACTCCCATGATCACTTCTCTCATGCTCTCTTCTGTTGCCTCATCGCAGGAATGGTCAACCATCTTATCAATTGCATCTCTGAAAATATCCACAGATGCTTTCACGATCAGTACACAGATTGCCACACTGGCAATCGGATCCAGAATCGGGAAGCCAAGTCTCGCACCCAGGATACCGATAAATGCACCAACAGAGGACATTGCGTCTGAACGATGGTGCCATGCATCTGCCATCAGTGCACCGGAATTTATTTTCTTCGCAGCACTTCTGGTATACCAGAACATCCATTCCTTCACTACAATAGAAACAACTGCCGCAATCAGTGCCAATGTTCCAGGAATTGCAATGCTTGCTCCTGAAGTACTCTTAATAATGTTCTCAATTCCATTCATACCGATTCCGATACCGGTTGCCAGAAGTAACCCGGACAAAATAATGGAAGATACACATTCCATCCGCTCATGTCCGTACTGATGCTCTTTATCTGACTTTTTACCGGATAAATTCACACCGACAATCACTACGAAAGTACTTCCCACATCAGATGCAGAATGAATTGCGTCTGAGATCATGGCACCTGAATGTGCCAGAATTCCGGCAAGTAATTTAAATAAGGAAAGCAACAGGTTTACAGCAATACTCACACCTGATACCTTCATTGCCACCTTATGTTCCCATGCAGGCTCTTCTTTCTTAGTTGTCGTGTTGTTGTTTGTCTTTTCTGACATTGCTGTCATATTTAACTTTTTTGTCTGTTCCATAACCAGGACCTCCTAAATTTCCTTTTCAAATATATAAGCTTTTGTACTTTCCTATATTTGAGTTTACAGGTTCTTCTTATGTCACATACATTGCGTCACAGTCAGAAAACATATTTCCTTTCTGCGACTTATCAAAGTGCGGTCTTACAGGGGTCTTTTTGTATCCCGGAATTGCATCTGTCTCAGAAAATTCTTCCAAAAGAAAATCTTTCCAAAACATACTTTTCAGAAAACAAAAAGACACACCTGCGGAACATACACTGTCCCACAGATATGTCTGAAAATGTTCATATCTGCTGCCGCTTCGCGCGGCCCGGCCCCACGCCCTCGAACATCTCGGGCATCGCCTGCTCAGTTTGTACTGTTGATCTCGCATTCTGTTGAATGTAATGCAGTGCAAAGAGAATTAATGTTACATATATCAATTCACAAATAGCATGATGTGAATCAAATACCAAGTCATATTATAACAGTTTTATAAGACTGTTCTATTTGACTTTCACTGATGATACACTATAGTATATCGGTTAGTCAAGCCAAATGTTATTGAAATTTTTTATCATGACGAAACGATATTCTGCAGCCACACACCCTTCTTAACCAGCACAAACCCAATCACACACTTAATCAGATCCGCCAGCTGCACACATGCATAAATCACAAGCACATGAATACCTGTATAACGACTCAGCACAAATGCGATCGGCACACTGACGCACCAGATAAACACACTGTCAAACAGGAACGTAATAATCGTCTTTCCACCGGAACGCAGAGTAAAATAGGTTGCATGCAAAAACGCATTCTGCGGCATAAAGAATGCAGTGATCATAATCAGATACTTCGCCAGCTCCCTTGCCTCATCATTGGTATTATAAAGCATTGGAAACAGCGGCGCCATAACAAACATCACCATTGCCACACAGGTACAGCACATCACTGAGAACGCGATCATCTTGTTATCTGTATCTCTCGCTTTCTTCATATCTCCCGCACCCAGAAGCTGTCCCACAATAATCGCAACAGAATCTCCCAGCGCAATAAACACAATATTAAACACATTGTTGATGGTATTGGAAATATTCAGCGAAGCAACCACATTCAGCCCTCGAATCGAATAACACTGAGTCAGCATCGCCATGGCAGAAGCCCATAAAGTCTCATTAAACAACAGCGGTGTACCCTTGACCAGAATCTTCTTTGTCAGATTCGCAGGAACCTTAAGCGTGCTGTACAGCCCCTTTGCAAATGCATTCTTCTCCGTATGCCTGTGTGTCCAGCTGATTACAATTGCCGCCTCCACATAACGTGACAGCACAGTTGCGATTGCCGCACCTCTCACACCCAGTCTCGGGAAGAAAAACACACCATAGATCAGCAGATAATTAAACAACAGATTCACACAGATTGCCACAACCCCGGCTTTCATTGGCAGAACAGTCTCTCCGCACTCTCTCAGAGTACTGGAATAAATCTGCACCATCATAAACGGCGGCAATCCCAACAGCATAATATCCAGATACTGCTTTCCATACTTAAGCGTATCTGCAATCTGCTGCGCAGTACCCTCTCCCTGAAGATACATACTGATCAGATTCTCTCCAACAGTCAGAAACAGCAAAATCGTCCCAATCGTCAGAATCACAGCCATCCAGAACTTATACCTGAATGTCTGCCTCACACCCTCATGATCCTTCTGCCCAAAGTACTGTGCCGTAAAAATACCCGCTCCGGACACCCCTCCGAAAATACACAGATTATAGACAAAAATCAACTGATTCACAATGGAAGCCCCCGACATCTGCTCCGTGCCGATCCGCCCGATCATAATATTATCCAGCAGACTCACGAAATTCGTGATTCCATTCTGGATCATGATCGGAACAGCCACAGCTAGAACCATCATATAAAACTTCCTGTCACCGATAAACTTCTTATGAAACGGTGACCTTTCTTTTGTCCTTTCCATAAAACTTTTCCTCATCCTTCTTCACAAAAACAGACTGTCCTGAGACAGCCCTCGCCTTAAGCGTTGTATCACCTACATTACTATAAAACCTCCAACATTTCAAGCCCATATCTGTAAAATTTATACTATCATTTTCTATTCCGTTTATGTTCCGTTTCTATCCATTCCATCTCCAATAACACACTTCCATACCTATCATTCACAGTCCCAGCCAGTTCACAGCGAAGAAAAATAAATGTTTTGAACCACATCTACAGGGGGTGTAGCAACTCTTAGTCTTTGGGAATTTGCGTTATGTCAGAAAAATTCACTGTCTGAGCGAAGCGAGTTTGAATTTTTCTGGCATGGTTTTAGCAAATTTCCAAAGGCTTAGAGTTCCTGCCCCCGCAGCCGTGGTTCAAAACATTTATTTTTCTTCGCGTCCCCTTTGAAACCATTAAAAAACTGCCGTTCCCCAATAATGAGGAAAACGACAGCTTTTCAAAAAGTATTTGCAAGCCTATTTAATAGCACCCTCAACCATACCATTCATAATCTGCTTCTGAGCAAGCAGGAATACGATGATCATCGGAATCATTGCCAGGAGTGCTGCAGTAAGGATCAGATCCCACTGTTTTACATAAGAACCAACAAACGCCTGTACAGCAACCGGAAGAGTCTTAACCTTACCATTCTGTCCTAACATCAGAGAAGGAAGAAGGTAATCGTTCCAGATCCACATACCATTCAGAATAGTAACAGTAACAATAACCGGTTTCAGAAGCGGAAGGATAATGCGGAAGAAAGTTCCCTCAGGAGAACATCCGTCAATCGCTGCTGCTTCTTCCAGTTCATATGGAATACCTTTAATAAAACCAGTTAAGATAAATACTGTCATAGCACCACCGAATCCACAGTATGCAAATACAATACCAGGAATAGACTGAAGCATGTTGATTCCAAGGAATTTACCTACATCACGGAATGTAGAAACCAGAGGAAGCATAACTACCTGGAAAGGAATTGTCATGGATGCGATAAATGTCATGTAAATAGCTGTTGACCATTTTGTCTTGTTACGGCAGATAACCCATGCAGCCATACCGCCGAATAAAGCAAGTAATACAAGGGAAACAACTGTAATGATCGCAGATGTTCCGAATGCACTCCAGAAACTGAAGTTAGAGTTGTTGACAACGTTTGAAATATTTGTCTTAAACTGTGCAAAGCTTGCACCTGCAAAGCTTACAGGGTTTGCAACAATACCGTTTGCATTCTTAAATGTATTAATAAGTACCAGATAGAAAGGAGATAATATGTACGCTGCGATAACAATCGCAACAGCTGTAAGCACTACCTTTGGAGTTTTCTTCGTAACCATTACATTTCAACCTCCTTCTTATTGGAAATTCTAACCTGAATAATAGATACAGCAGCCAGGATAATGAAGAACAGAATAGCTTTCGCCTGACCAAGTGCATAATTGTTCTTGGAGATTGCTGTATTATAAATATTCAGAGCCAGCATCTGAGTACCGTTTGTCAGATAGTTTCCGAAGAAACTTGTGACAGAACCTGTACCATTTGTCAGAGCCATGTTAACATCGAACTGTTTGAATGCAGATGTTAAGGTAAGGAATGTACAAATTGTAATTGTAGCTGCGATCATCGGAATCTTGATCTTAAATAATGTTGTAACAGCATTTGCGCCATCAATCTGAGATGCTTCCAGTACATCTTTAGGTACCTGTGTCAGACCTGTTACATAGATCAGCATGATATAACCTGCATACTGCCAGATATAAACAACGATGATAGCCATCATAGCTGTGTTTGTCTTTGACAGAAGTGAAATATTATTTGTCATCTTGATCAGTACGTTATTAAATACGAACTGCCATACATAACCAAGTACGATACCGCCGATCAGGTTTGGCAGGAAATAGGAAGCTCTGAAGAATGAGAGTCCCTTAACCTTAGAGGTACAGAGTAAGGCCAACATAAACGCTACTACATTTACCAGAACCATGTTCAGAACTACAAACAGAATTGTGATGATCAGTGACCAGAGAAAACTTGGTTCATTGAACATTGCCTTATAGTTTGTAAATCCTACAAATCCTGTCATCTTGATTCCATTCCAGTCTGTAAAGGAATAAAACACACCAAGGCATAATGGAATAATAACTGTTACTACAAATGTAAATAACAATGGAAATACAAATATAAAGTTAACGATGCTTCTGTGATGTTTTAATGTCGGGAATAAATACATTCCCAGTAAAATGCCGATTGCACCAATGATCAGCGCCGGACCTCTCCAGCCAGCTCCGCTTCCGGAAATATCCTGGATCAATGCTACTGCCAGTAAAATAATACCGGCGATCAGGCATACCATGGAAATTGCTTTTTTACTAGCACTGTTTGTATTCATTTTGCCTTCATCCTTCCTATTTCTTATTTCAAAGCAAAAATCAATGCGTCTTAGACTTTTTTGCGTACCTGGGTAAAGGTCTGCCGGACCTTTACTCAGGTATGCAGCGCAAATAAAAGTGGGCGGCAACATAAGCGCCGCCCGTTAAGTTTCAATTATTAGTTTGCATATGCACCCTGGATAACCTGTTCCAGTGTCTTAACAAATCCGGCTTCATCAAGGCTGCCAGATGCATAGTCAGCAAATACCTGACCTGTATAGTTCTGTGCAAGACCTTCTTTCATACCAAGCCAATGCCAAGCAGATGTCTTTCCGGAAGATACATAATCAGTGATTGTCTGAGCAAATGGATCATCACCAACGATTGTGCAGGACTTGAACGGACTTACGAAACCTGCTTCTTTAACAAGAACTTCCTGAGCTTCATCTGTTGTCAGCCACTGAAGGAATGCTTCTGCTGCTTCTACATTACCATCTTTATATACTGACCACCAGGATGGAGAGTTTGTAAGGATTGTATCAATTCCGTCTTCAAATGCGTATGGAATCATACCAACTTCGAAGTTACCAGCTTCTTTATAAGCATCTGCATCATCACCTGTCATAGTTGCACCGATCCAGGATCCCTGAGTAACGAATGCATATTTACCGGATGAGAAGTTAAGGATCTGCTGATCATATGTACCGGATACAAGGAGTGCAGGATCTGAATACTGATTCAGAAGACCTACAAAGTTAGCGAAATCTGTTAAACGCTCTTCGTCAACCTTACCGCCATCATTGAGCATGTCAATGTATGTTGTATCATCTCTGTCAAGACCTGCATCAAGGTAGTTTGCAAATAAGTGGTTACCTGTTGACCAGTAAAGGTTAACCGGTTCTGCTGCATAACCTACAACTGCTGTAAGTCCAAGTTCATCTTTCTTGGAATCGATTGTCTCAAATGCTTCTTTGATCGCATCAGGACCTGTTAATGTGGAAGGATCGATTCCTGCTTTGTCAAGAATATCTTTGTTATAAGCAAGACCAACTGCTTCTGTTGTATATGGGAAACCGATTGTACCCTGGCTTTCATCAACATAAGCTGCATCTGTGTCAGAAGCCCATTCCTGATCGCTCATATCTACTAAAAGGTCTGTCCAGTTAGCGAAGTCTGTAGCACCGCCGTTTACGAAGATATCAGGCATGTTATCTGACTGATAGTATCCTTTCAGAGTACCCTGAATATCGATTCCACCGCCCATGGATTCGATTTCTACTTTAGTTCCTGTTTCTTTCTCATACATTTCAGCTAATTTCTTCAGCTGAGCGTCAACTTCGATCTTACCATTTACAAGACGAATACTGTCACCGTCTGCTGCCTGTACGGATACTGCTGCCGGAACCATTGATGCGATCATAGATACTGCTAAAAGTGTTGCAAATACTTTTTTCTTCATTTTCGTCACCTCGTCATTTTTTTAACTGTTTCTTTTTACCTTTTGCGCATAAGGTTTTTTGATAGTTGTATAATACCACTTTGTTTCTGAAATAGCAAGACCTTTTTCGCATAAGTTTTAATTTTTTTATCTTTCTTTTTCGTCATTTGTTAAATATGCACAATTTATTTTTTCTATCTTATTACACTATGTCCAAAAAAGTGCTACTTTGAGGTCAAAAAAGTGCATACTCTTTGAATTGTATCCTATGGCTTGTGCCTGTTTTTCCTTCGTCAGACAAGTAAAAACTTCTGCGCAGAACATTACGGAATAATTTCCTGTAACATAATAAAACAGCATTTCAGGTTCTGCACCCGAAATGCTGTTTTATTATGTCTTATTCATTTTGTTTCCGTTTATGCTGCCTGTTCTTTTTTCTTACCGGTGATTGTAAGCAGATGGCTCTTGATCAGTACCGGACGTACTGCATTGTAGATCACTGCTACCAGGATCACAGAAACAACTGCATTGAATAATGTCGCTACAGCACTCATTTTTGCAAGTGCCTGTGCCAGTTCCTGAGGCTGTCCGAGAATATACTGTTTGTAGAAATATCCTACGATCGGATCTGCCACAACATTAAATGCAAGACCTGCTACAGAAGCAATCACACTCCATTTGAAAACATATTTCTTATCTGTACTTTCATTAATCTTTGCAATCTTATGTGCTACCAGACCTGTGATCAGGCCAATACAGAATTTCAGTACAAATGTCTTTGGTGCGCCTGTGATATATACAGGATCCATCAGGTCTGCGATTCCCATTCCGATGGCACCGGACAATCCACCGTATACACCGCCGATCAGAAGTGCTGCCAGTACGCAGAATGCATTTCCGATATGGATGGATGTTGCATCACCACCCGGTACAGGGATCTTAATCTGCAGGAATGTAAAAGATACATAGCATAACGCAGCCATAAGAGCTGTCTCTGCAAGTTTTGTAATTGTGCTGTTCTGAGTATTCATAATAACTGTCCCCTCTCATATGATCTGATAGAAGGCCCATATCAATAAGCCAGATTGCCTGTTTGATTCTCACTATCAGATTTTTTATATATTGACGCATCAATATGTTGAAGTTATCATACGCGAAATGTGTCATTATTTCAATGACCAATTTTTTGAATTTTTTAGAGGTCAGATTGGATATTATGTAAAAGAATCCTGCTTGCAGGATTCTCCGCCTGCGGCGGGTCGCTTCAGCGACATAATTCCTCTCCGTCGCAGTGCGATCCTGCCCGAAGGGCTTTTTTATGTTATAGGAACATTACAGAGTAATTTCCTATGACATAAAAGAACGGCCGTCCATACCGGACGACCGTTTCGCTCATTGCAATCTTATTTAAATTTAATCTCTTTCCCTTCAAGTCTCCACTGTCTGAATTCTGCGGAAGCAGATAACAGAAGATCTGAAGAAGAGTTCAGAGCTGTTTCTACAGAATCCTGAACTACGCCAATGATAAATCCTACTGCAACAACCTGCATGGAAATGTCATCTGAAATTCCGAACAGAGAGCATGCCATCGGGATCAGAAGAAGTGATCCGCCGGCTACACCGGAAGCGCCACATGCTGACAGAGCTGCAAGAAGACTCAGGATAATTGCTGTCGGAATATCTACATGAATACCAAGAGTAAATGCAGTTGCCATTGTCATAACCGTAATAGTGATAGCCGCACCATCCATATTAATAGTTGCACCAAGCGGAATGGTTACAGAATAAGTATCTCTGTCCAGTCCCATCTCTTCACAGACTTTCATGTTTACCGGAATATTAGCTGCGGAACTTCTTGTAAAGAAAGCTGTCAGCGCACTTCTCTTCAGGCAGTGGAAAATCAGCGGATATGGATTCTGGCGGATGCACCAGTAAACCAGAAGCGGATTGGTCACAAAATAGATAAACAGCATACATCCTACAAGAAGAATCAACAGTTTTCCATAAGTCGTAAAGATATCCAGACCGTTTGTAGATACTGTGTTAAATACCAGACCAAAAATTCCAAAAGGTGCAAGATTAATGATCCAGGTTACTACCATGGAAATACCATCTGCAACATCAGCCAGAACCTTCTTTGTCATCTTATCAGCTGCACGAAAAGCAAGCCCAAGAAGAACAGCCCACATCAGGATCCCTACATAGTTTGCATTTACCAATGAAGATACCGGGTTGGCAACTACGTTCAGAAGCAGGTTATTTAATACCTCAACGATACCCTGTGGTGCACTTGTATCTGTTGCTGCATTTGCAAGTGTCATCTTTACAGGAAATGCCATACTCGCAAATACTGCAATCACTGCTGCCAGAACTGTACTGAACATATAGAGAATGATAACTGTCTTAATAACTCCTCCGTGAGATTTTCCTGCATTACACAGGGAACTGATAACCAGGAAGAATACCAGCAAAGGTGCGATTGCCTTTAACGCGCTTACAAAGACATCACCCAGAATTGCGATTCCTGTTGCCTGCGGTACAGCAATTCCCAGAATCGCACCCAGAATCAGGCCAACCAGGATTCTCTTTACAAGAGCAATCCTGGTCCATTTGTCCCAAACTTTTTTCATTTCTTTAATCCTCTTTCCCTTTAGTTTGTTAAAACACTAATCCGGTACATTATAAAGGAATTTTAAAAAAAGTGCAAGGATTTCTCTACCCGGTCAGCAAAAATTCATATCCTTTTACAAGGATTTCGTAGGTAATACAAACTGTATTTTCATAAAGCGCTACTATACAACTACTGTTCTTTTCTCCTGTTGATGATCCGTCTCATTATATTGCTCAAAACGGCTCTCAATCTCTACCAGCATATTTGCATATTCTCGTAATTCATCTCTGAGCTGTTCTTTATCTGTTCGTTCTTTTTTATAAGAGATCCTGTGTTCCATGCTTGCCCAGAAATCCATGGACATTGTTCTAAACTGTATCTCCACCGGAAAATATTCCATTCCATCCAGACAGTACACCGGCACACCTACGATCACATGATAGCTTCGGTATCCGTTTGGTTTCGGATTTCCGATATAATCACGTTCCCTGATCACGATCAGATCACTCTGGCTTTTCAGAAGCTCTGTCAGATTATAGATATCATCTACAAAATAGCAGATCACCCTGACACCTGCAATATCCTGAAGATAATCCTTCGCATTCATCACAGTAGGTTCTTTTCCCTTTCGCTGTAATTTCTCTTCAATACTCTGTTTCTTCTTAATCCTGCATTGGATGTTGTGGATCGGTCTTGCAGATGCTTCACCGTACAGGTTGTGATTCAACACATCAAGACGTGTGAGAAGCATCTGTTTAGCATCTTCATATGGTTGTATAAATTCATAATATTCTTCATCTGTCATAACTTATTTCTCCTGTAAAAACCTCTGCAGTTATTCTTCTGCCTTTCATATTTCTTATTCTGTACTTCTTTGCAGAACTTATCTTTTTTCCACATTTGTACTGCAAAATAACCATTTTTTCCCCATTACGTCTCCATCATACAAAAGAAATGTGTTTAATCAGTGTTCCAATTCTAATCATTTTATAAACAAAATTCTCTATCAGTTACATGCTCTCCAATAAACTGATTTCATTTTACCTATTGCCATTTACTCTATGTGCGAATATATATTTTCATTTTGAATATATTTTATACTATATGATTGCAAATATATTCTATTTGCAGTAAAATATATTAAAAAACAAAAAGGAGTGATATCATGACAACCATTAGTTTACGTATGGATGATCAAATGAAAAAAGAGCTTGATGAAATGTGCGAAGCAATGGGAATGAATATTTCCACATTTTATATGGTGTATACGAAAAAGGCATTGAGAGAACGGAAAATTCCGTTTGAAATTGAAGCACCACAGGATCCATTCTATTCGAAAACCAATCTGGAACACATTCGGGAATCCGATCGCCAGATCAAAGAGGGGAAGGTTGTGGTAAAAACGATGGAAGAACTCTGTGATAAATAATGGAATACGAAAATAAAGAAGCAAAGAAATTTGTTCAATGGTTTCTGTTGTGCAATGTTATAATTTTACTTCTTACAGGAACTGTGACCACGTTGGTGGTTCGCAACTACAGGGCGCGGGAAAATGAGGCAGTAACTGCAATGCTTGGCATCGTACTGAAAAACGATGGCAGTGACACAGAGGAATCCAGACAGGAAAAAATCTCAGAGTGTATGCGCATGTTAGAGCACCCGCATGCATATCAGAAATCCCATCAGAAAGAGATAAAAGAAGCAGAAAAAATCCTGCAAAGTTATGGCATATCAGAGGCGGAACCGGTGATTGCCGGAACAAAAACCATGGAACGCAGGATTCTTTTGGGGACGCTTGGCGGTGTGCTGCTGGCGGAACTTGCAGCCGGAGGTCTGTTTTTCATTTATCAGAAACGGCGGAGCCGTAAACTTGCGGAACTGTCGGATTACATGGAAGAAATCGTCCGCGGTCATTATGATCTGGCACTGGCGGACAACACGGAGGATGAACTAAGCCATCTGAAAAACCAGCTTTACAAGATCACGCTGTTTCTAAAAGAAGAATCCGATCACGCAAAAGAGAAAAAGACCGCGCTTGCAGAATCGGTTGCGGACATTTCCCACCAGTTGAAAACACCGCTTACTTCAGCATCCATTCTGCTGGATAACCTCAATGAAAATGAGCAGATGCCGCCGGAAACCCGCAGGCGTTTTCTGCGCGAAATCTCCCGGCAGATTTATTCCATGAACTGGATGATCGTAGCTATGTTAAAACTGTCCCGGCTGGATGCGGGAATGGTTGCACTGAAAAAAGAGCCGTTTCCCGTCAACCGGATGCTTACGGAGGCAATCGATCATCTGGAAATTTTTGCGGAACTGAAAGGCGTAAAAATCCGCGTTTGCGGCATGGAAGCACAGGTGCTGCGGGTGGGCGATTTGGACTGGAACCGCGAAGCGGTACAAAACATTCTGAAAAATGCCATTGAGCACAGCAAAAAGGGCGAAACCGTGACGGTAACGCTTTCGGATAATGCAGTTTATACGTCTGTCTCCATAGCAAATCCGGGGGCACCGATCACAAAAGAAAAGATAAAGAAAATTTTTGAACGCTATTACAGTGCCGCAAACGATGGAAGCAGCAATATCGGAATCGGACTGCCCCTTGCAAAAGCCATTCTTGAAAAACAAAATGCTTATCTGAGTGTTGAATCCGAAAATGGATACAATGTTTTTCTCATAAAATATTTAAAATAACTTGACAAATTTCCAAAATGTCACGGAGATGTCACCTGCCATGCGTAAGATGAAACCTGTAAAGGAGGAAAGAACACAATGGAAATTTTAAGAGCAGAACATCTTACAAAGATCTATGGCAAAGGCAATACAAGTGTGACCGCAGTCAATGATCTGTCTCTTTCCGTTGCACAGGGCGAATTTGTGGCAGTTGTCGGTAGTTCCGGCAGCGGAAAATCGACACTGCTTCATATGTTAGGCGGCGTGGACCAGCCAACGGAGGGGAAGGTCTGGATACAGGGAGAAGATATCTATACGCTGAGCACGGAAAAACTGGCAATTTTCCGGCGCAGGCAGATCGGTCTGATCTATCAGTTTTTCAACCTGATCCCGACATTAAATGTGGAGGAAAACATTACACTGCCGTGTGAACTTGACGGACAGACGGTGGATAAAAAGCGTCTGGATAAGCTGATTGATGAACTGGGACTTACCGGAAGGGAAAAGCATCTTCCGGAAGAACTCTCCGGCGGACAGCAGCAGCGCGTATCCATCGGGCGGGCACTGATCAACCGTCCGGCAATCGTTCTGGCAGATGAACCAACCGGAAATCTGGATAAAAAGAACAGTGACGAGATCGTTGAGCTGCTGCGCAGAGCGAATCAGGAATACAGACAGACCATCATCATGATCACACATAATCTCGAGATCGCAAAGACCGCTGACCGTGTGATTGCCATTGAAGATGGAAAGATCATAAGGGAGGGATAGGCATGGTTACTTCCATTATGAAAAAACGGACAATCCGTGAGCGAAAGAAAAACAGACGGCAGACCATTGCCGTGTGGATCACAACCTGCATTGCCACGGCGTTGTTTGCCGCAGTTTTTTCCTTTGCTTCGTCCTGTCAGGCGGGACTGATCGAATATGCAAAGGATTTAAGCGGAGATTATGACTATGTATTTTACGATGTGCCGCGTGAGGAGGCGGATCACATTGTAAATAACCGCAAGGTTGCGACCGCATACCAGAGTGTCGGGCTGGGGTATGCAAAGCTTTCCGGCAGTAAAAATCCCGATAAACCGTATGTGTATCTGACCGCAATGGACAATCGGGCCATGCAGAAAAATGCCCTGCATCTGATCAAGGGACGTATGCCCAAAAACGATCATGAGATTTTGCTTTCCCGGCATATGATGACGAACGGTGGTGTGGAATATCGTGTGGGGGATACGATCACACTGGACATTTCCGAACGTGAGGATAAGAACGGGAATGTACTGACACAGTCGAGTGGTTACCGAACGGGAGAAAAACTGAAAAAGAAATTAACGGCATCTTTTCAGGTGGTTGGCATTGTGCAGCGTCCGAACTTTGGATTTGAGGAGTGGACAGCACCGGGCTACAGTGTAATTACATATCTGAATCCAAAGGGAGATAATATCCCGGAAAAGTACATGCAGCGCACGGATATTTATTGCAAGTACACGAAAGCAGGGCTGCGTGACCGGGCACAGACGACAGCGGATATTGTGGGTGTTACACTTACCCCCGGCGTACAGAAATTTCCGTTTATCAAAGATGAACGCATCACAAACCGCCAGATTAATGATCTGATGGAGCGGTCTTTGTACCGGTTTTATGAAAACTGGGGGCTGATAAGATTTGAGCGCATGGATATCGGCCAGTCGGCGTATCACATGCTTTATCTTGCAGTTGCGGTCACAAATGTTATCATTCTGGCAGCGGCGGTAAGCTGCATCGGTAGTAGCTTTGCTATTTCCATGGAGGAAAAGCGAAAGAGTTACGGCATGCTTGCCTCGGTCGGCGCCACACCGCGGCAGATTCGGCAAAGTGTGTATTACGAAGCCTTTCTGACGGGACGCACCGCAATTCCCCTGGGAACTGTGCTGGGACTGCTGCTTTCGACAGGTGGGATTTATGCCATCAAAGCGTTGTTGTACGGGCAGAATACCGTACAGTATCTGCATGTTCATGTGGCATGGCAGATGCTTATCGCCGGTATTTTCCTTTCGGCTGTCACTCTTGTTCTCTCCGCGCGCCGTCCGGCAAAACAGGCGGCAGAAAGTTTCCCGGTTGCGGCAATGCGCGGGCAGGCAAAGAAAAGCCGCCGGGCAAAAAAACGGACGATCACGGCTGCAATCGCAGGATGTACGGCGCTTTTTATTCTGGTATCCTATTTTATGGGAGTACAGACGATTTCGGTAGGACAAAGCAACCATATGTTTGACGATCATGCCAATGTTTCGGTGGATGTGCAGGGAAGCTGGGAGGCAAACCGGTCTGCGGTTTTGCAGAGCACAAAGGAAAAAAGCGTCACGGAAGCGGCAGTCCTGCGGACGGCGGCATATATGGTGAATACGAAAGAGGTACCGTATACACAGACGCATATCAGACGAAATGGAGCGCCGGATCTCAAACATGAGACGACCGCAGTGATCCAGGTACTGGCAGTCGGAGAAACAGCGTACCGCAATTACCTGAAAGAACTGGGACTTTCCTATGAAACGGCAAAAGATTGTGCGATATTTTACAATGCGTATGCCGGGTACTGGGATGGAAAGGAAACCACATGGAAGGTGACAGATTACAAACCAGGCGACTGGATCAGGGGACAGTTCTGCCACGAAGAACAGATGGAGAAAACACCGGACATGACCGATCAGATGCAGATCGCAGCAGTCACAACCAGGCGGCCGTTTGGTGTCGATACGTCGCAGAGCTATACAGACTCCGGAACCATCATTGTCAGTGATGCATGGCTTGATGCCCACGATCCGCAGGGCGGTGCAAAAATTACCGTAAAATACGCCAGTACCGATCCGGGAACGCTCACACAGGCACTGGAAAAAACCTATGATTTTTATCCGGAGGAAATCCGAAACCGCGATCTGCAGAACCGGGAAAACAATATGCTGTTGTTTGTAGATGGAATTGCACTCTATGGATTTTTGCTTGCAGTGCTTTTAATCGGTGTGACGAACATCTGTAATACGGTGCTGACCGATCTGTGGCAGCGGAGACGGGAATTTGTCATTCTGCGCTCGGTCGGCATGACACCGAAGCAGGAGAAACAGATGCTTGCAAAAGAGTTTTTCGGATATGGAAGGAATGGCATTGCTGTAGGGCTTGTCATTGGAGGCTGTGCGTCTGCATTGTATTACAGGATCTTTGCCTCTGGTGTGCAGGGCGCGTTATGGTTTTGTGTTGCGGCAACTGTAGTGATTATGGTTGGACTCTTGTTGTTGTTTGCCGGCATGATAAGGTATGCAATGATGAAAAATAAGGACATGATTTTAGGAAGATAGGTTTTCTGTGAACAGAGAAAATTCTAATATCTGCGTCCAAATAATACGTTCTAATAATTTTCAAGTTTCGGTTGAACATTCATATAGAACTCTTTATAATAAAAAAGGGGAATGGCTGAAAAAGCCATTTTCCTTTTTTCATGAAGAAACTGAGAATAGAAAGAGGTAATGAATGAAGACAGCATTTCAGATTTTCCGCAGGGATGTGCGACGTCTGTTAAAAAACCGTGCCGCGACACTGGTTATGATCGGCGTATGTCTCCTGCCGTCTTTGTATGCATGGTTTAATATTGCCGCAAACATGGACCCGTATGCAAATACTTCGGGAATCAAGGTGGCAATTGCCAATTGCGATACAGGGACCAAAACCGACGTGATCACGATGAATGCAGGCGATTCGATTGTTGAAAAACTGAAAGAAAACAAGTCGCTGGGCTGGCAGTTTGTCAGTGAAGAGAAAGCAAAAGAAGGTGTGCAGGCAGGAGATTACTATGCGGCAATCGTCATTCCGGAGAATTTCAGTAGTTCCCTGGTAAGTATTCTCTCCGGAGACCTGAAACGCCCGAAGCTGGACTATTATGTTAATGAAAAGAAAAATGCCATTGCACCGAAGATTACGGATACCGGTGCGACAACGGTGCAACAGCAGATCAACGACACATTTTCTGCCACGGCATCTTCGGCAGTATCAGAAATTGTAAAGTCTTCCGCAGACAGTATTACCAGAGGACTGGACGATACACAGTCGGAACTGACATCTGCCATTACCGAAGTTCAGAATAATTTAACGGATTATCAGAAGCTGGTAAAAGAATTTCAGAAAAAAGTAGATAAATCCGATGCACAGATCAAAGAAATCAAGGAGTCTTTGGATCAGGTGGATGAGGCAGCAAAGGACAGCTCTTCTTCTTTAAAAGAAACTTCCGCATTGCTGGAAAAAAGTCAGACGGCACTTGGAAAATTTTATAAACAGTTCTCCAATGGGCTGACCGGCGGGGAAGTTTTTCTGGATGAAGTTTCGTCCTCGGCTTCTAAGAGTCTGAATAAGTTTGAGATAAAGGCAGATAAGGCAAATCTTGCGGTTGGGGAAAGTCTCGATACGATCACCCGGATCAATGAGAAAAATGCCCAGCTTCTCAAAGATCTGGAAAAGTTAAATCAGAATCTTGGAAAAGATACACAGTTATCAGCATCTGTCGGACAGGAAATCTCACAGCTGCAGACGCAGAGCATTTCTGCGCAGAAACTGGTAAATTCATTGAAAAGTGCAAATACCAGTATGCGGAAAGTGTTAAAGAATTCCAAAGATACGAGAAGTTCACTGGAAACGCTTGCAGAGGATAACCGTGAGAGTTTTCAGGACAGCAGGATCGATTTCAGCAAAAATATTTACCCGCAGCTGGACCAGTCACTGGAAGGTCTGGCGAATGTAAGCGGGGATCTGTCAACAACCTTACATAGCATAACATCCATGACAAAACAGATGAGAGAGCTGCTGGATCAGTTAAAATCTGCATTGCACAGCAGCTCCAAAGTACTTACGCAGACGGGCAATGTTATAGGTCAGGTGGATCAGAAACTGCAGAAAATTGTCACGGATCTGCAGACACTGCAGAATTCGGATATGTATCAGAATATCCTGTCACTGGAAAAGATTGATGCCAAAGACATTTCCGATTTTATGTCTTCTCCGGTAAATATAAAGACGGATGTCCTGTATGAGGTGGAAAATTACGGAACAGGAATGACCCCGTTTTATACAAACCTGGCACTCTGGGTAGGTGGACTGATACTGGTTTCTATTTTAAAACAGGAAGTAGACCGGGACAAAGAAGTGCCGGATTTTACACCGACAAGTGCGTATTTCGGGCGTATTCTGCTGTTCCTTATCATAGGACTGATTCAGGGAGCTATCGTATGTGCGGGAGATATCATTCTGCTGAAAGTACAGTGTCTGCATCCGGTAAAATTTATTCTTGCTGGAATGTTAACTTCCTTTGTTTATGTGAATCTGATCTTTGCACTGGCATCGACGTTTAAACACATGGGAAAAGCACTGGCGGTTCTTCTGGTAATTTTACAGATTCCGGGTTCTTCCGGAACGTATCCGATTGAAATGATGCCGGAATTTTTCCAGAAACTGCATCCGCTGCTTCCGTTTTCTTATTCAATCAGCGCAATGCGGGAGTGTATTGCCGGATACTATCATCATACTTATAGAAGCAGCCTTGGAAAACTGCTGGTATTTTTACTGGTCGCATTGTTTATCGGGCTTGTACTCCGTCCGCTTCTGATGAATCTGAATCATCTGTTTGATGTCAGACTTGCAGAAACCGATCTGATGATCTGTGAGACGGATTCCAAAGGCAGGGATAATCCACAGCTGCAGCGGATTATGCAGGTGATTATGAAAGATGATGCGTGGAGAAAGAAATTAACAGAGAAAACACTCGCATTTGAAAAATATTATCCGGTCATGGTACGCTCCGGTTTTATCTGTATGATGGTCATACCACTCGTATTTCTGATTTTGATGTTTAGTCTGGAATCCAAACTGGTTTATCTGATTTTGTGGATCGTTTCTTTACTTGCACTGATACTGTATCTGCTGATTGTGGAATATCTACATGAAGAGATGAAAAAGAAATCTGTTTTGGGAGAGATGAGTTCCGAGGAACTGATGAAAATTTTGAAGGGGGAGAACAACAAATGAAAAACATTCTGAAAATTTTCATCGACGACGTGAAACGGATTCGCAAAAATGTAATCGCAATGATTGTTGTCATCGGTGTCCTTGTCGTTCCGTGTCTGTATGCATGGTTTAATATTGCGGCAAGCTGGGATCCGTATAACAATACGGGAAATTTAAAGGTCGCGGTGGCAAGTGTGGATGAGGGATATACCGGAAGTCTGATTCCTCTTGAGATTAATGTAGGGGAACAGGTGATTTCCGCACTAAGGGAAAATACACAGATGGACTGGGTATTTACCAGCAAAGAAAAGGCAATGGAGGGGGTAAAATCCGGACAATATTATGCGGCGATTGTTGTTCCGGAGAAATTCAGTACCCAGATGATGAGTCTGTTTTCCGATCAGATTCAAAAGCCGGAAATTATTTACTATTCCAATGCCAAGGAAAATGCGATTGCACCAAAAGTGACCGACAAGGGTGCAACCGCGATCCAGAAACAGGTGAATCAGGTATTTATACAGACAATATCCGACACGGCAATGACGGTGTTTCAGTCGGTCTCTAATATGGCTGAGGCAAACGGAGCAGACCGACTGGTGGATAATCTGATTCACAATCTTGAGGATGCATCGGATGACATGGATATGACTGCATCCACGCTGGAAACTTTTTCAGGGATTACGTCTTCTGCCCAGTCCCTGCTGAATACGTCTTCTGATTTTCTGAAAGAACTGAAAACAGAGTCTGCGGATGGAAAACAGATTCTGGAAAATTCCAAAAAGACGTTTACCGATATGAAAACGACAATAAGCAGTGCGACCGAGAGCGTGGGCAAAGCACTGAAAGCAGGCAAAAAGGTATATTCTGAAATGAACCTGCTTTTGGATCAGACGGTGGAAGATGGAATAAATGGCAGTGAGGATACGGTGGATACCCTTGTAAAAGCAGCAAAGACGGTGGATAAAAACATCAAGTCATTTACAACACTCCGGGATAATCTGATCAAGCTTTCGGAAAAACATCCGGAAACCGATTCCTCAATAGGGCCTATGATTGAAAAGATCAACCGTTCTATTGAAAAACAGGAAGAACTGCGGGATGATCTGATCGATACCGCGGCTTCCGTGAAGAAGTCCACTACAGGTCTGATTTCTGACAAGAAAGCTTTGGATGCCCTTGTAAAAGAAAATCAGAAACGCCTGCAGCAGATCAGCAAAGAATATGAAAAGGATGTAAAAGGAACTCTGCAGAACCTTGCAGATTCGGTCAAAGATACCTCTGCAGATCTTACAGGTCTGACGAAACAGATCAATGCAAGTGCAAAGGGTGTTTACACGTTAACGGACACCGCAGGATCGGATCTGTCAGAAATACAGACCTGTCTGGATGATTCTGGTAAACTTTTACGCAAATCTGCAAATAAAATAAAAAAGATTACGGATAAGCTTACGAAAGCAAAAGACAACGGGGATTATGCGGATCTGGAACATATGATCTATGATGATAAGTCCGGGGTCAGTGCCTTCCTGTCGGCACCAGTGGAACTGAATACGAAGAAAATTTATCCGATTGATAATTATGGTTCTTCCATGGCACCGTTTTATTCGACACTTTCTATCTGGATCGGCGGAATCGTGTTGGTTGCAATGTTAAAAGTGACCGTTTCCGAGGAAAGCATAAAAAAGATGGGACTGAAAAAGGTCAAAATTCATGAAATTTATCTTGGACGCTGGATCATATTTCTGATCCTTGGTCTGTTGCAGAGTACGCTGATTGCACTGGGAGATCTGTATTATCTTGGGATTCAGTGTGCGCATACGTTCCTGTTTTTATTTGGGTGCTGGTTTTCAAGTATAGTCTATGTCACGATCAGTTATACGCTGACGGTTTCATTTGGGGATATCGGAAAAGCAGGCAGTGTGGTTTTACTTGTTATGCAGGTTGCGGGAACCGGTGGAACTTTCCCGATTGAATGTGCTCCGAAATTTTTCCGGGCTGTGTATCCGCTTCTGCCGTTTACGCACAGTATGGCAGCCCTGCGGGAAGCGGTTGGAGGCTGTTATGGGAACGATTACTGGATAGATCTGGCAAAACTGGGCATCTTCCTGGTGATTGCACTTTTTATGGGACTTGTACTTCGTAAACCGATTATCCGGATGAACGAAGCGTTTACCGAGCAGCTGGAGGAAACAAAAATAATTTAAGCAGGAAATGAGGGCAGAATTGTTTTATTTTTGCGCAGTAATGTGAAAGAAAATTCTGCGAAAATGCCGTATAATGCAGGTATTCAAATATGTATGAGAGAGGCAAGGAGGATATGGTATTGAATAAGGCATGGTGGAAAGAAGCGGTTGTATATCAGATTTATCCGCGGAGTTTTATGGATTCAAATGGAGACGGCATCGGGGATCTCAATGGTATTACAGAAAAATTAGAGTACCTCAAAGAACTTGGAATTGATGTGATCTGGCTGTCCCCGGTTTATCAGTCACCGAATGATGACAATGGATACGACATCAGCGATTATCAGGCGATCATGGAAGAATTCGGAACCATGGAAGATTATGACAGGATGCTTGCACGGGCACATGAGCTGGGAATTAAGATTATGATGGATCTGGTTGTCAATCATACATCCGATGAGCATGCATGGTTTGTGGAAAGTAGAAAGAGCATGGATAATCCATACCGCGATTTTTATATCTGGAGAAAAGGAAAAGACGGAAAAGAGCCGAATAACTGGGGATCCTGTTTCAGTGGTTCGGCATGGAAATATGACCCACAGACAGATATGTATTTCCTGCATCTGTTTTCGAAAAAACAGCCGGATCTCAACTGGGACAATCCAAAAGTGCGGGACCGGGTATTTGATATGATGAACTGGTGGTGTGAAAAAGGCATTGATGGATTCCGTATGGATGTGATCAGCCTGATTTCCAAACCGGAAGGACTGCCGGATGGAATTCCGGGAGAAACCGGATACGCAGACAGCGGTTGTGCGAACGGTCCGCATGTGCATGAGTATTTAAAAGAAATGAACCGGAAAGTGCTTTCCCACTATGATCTGATCACGGTAGGGGAGGCTGCCGGAGTGACGCTGGAAGAGGCAAAAAAATATGCCAATGCAGATGGCAGCGAACTGAACATGGTTTTCCAGTTCGAACATACCGGAGGCGGACCGGAGGCAGACAACCATTACGGTAAATGGGATAGCCATAAGATGCCGCTTCCGGTATGGAAGAAGATTTTATCCAGATGGCAGACCGGACTAGAAGGGAAAGCCTGGAACAGTTTGTTTTTATCCAATCATGATCAGCCGCGCTCGGTTTCCTGGTTTGGAAATGACAATGAACAGTATCGGGAAATTTCAGCCAAAATGCTGGGAACCTGTCTGCATATGATGCAGGGAACGCCATATGTTTATCAGGGGGAAGAACTTGGCATGTGTAATGCTTATTTTGATCAGTTAGAGGATTACCGGGATATTGAAAGCCTGAATGCTTACAAAGAACTGACAGAAACCTGTGGGGTATCTCATGAAGAAATGATGGGATATTTAAAGCGGATCAGCCGCGACAATGCGCGCACGCCGATGCAGTGGGATGACAGTGCAAATGCTGGTTTTACCACAGGAACTCCGTGGATTAAGGTAAACAGTAATTATCCAAAGGTTAATGCAAAACAGGAGGTCAGTGATCCGGATTCTGTCTTTTCGTACTACAAAAAACTGATTCGCCTTCGTCATGAAAACGAGATTATCGTTTATGGCGATTACGAACTGTTAGCACCGGAGGATGAGGCATTATTTATCTATACCAGAATGCTCGGGACGCAGCGGCTGATGGTGCTTTGTAATTTTACGGAAAAAGAAGTTGCCATTCCGGCAGAAGTAACGGAACAGATTCCTGCAGATGCCAAGCTTTTGATCGGAAATTATTCCAAACAGAAAGAAGAAATGCTGCAAGCATATGAAGCACGGGTGTATGCTTATCATTTATAAATTTTAGAAAAGAAAAAGCATCCCAGGCTGGTGTAAATGGATGGGAAAAACAGATTGACTTGTATGATTTTCGGGCGTAAAATCCCCTGTGGAAATACGAATTTTCACAGGGGATTTTGTTTTATGAATACATCAGACAGCAACTTTTTTGGAACAGAAAAAGTCAGCAGGATTCTGCTCAAGATTGCGCCACCGGTCATGCTCGCCCAGCTGATCCAGGCACTTTATAACATTGTAGACAGTTTATTTGTCGGAAAATATTCGGAGAGTGGACTGACGGCACTTTCCATTATTTATCCATTGCAGCTTCTTATGATTGCCATTGCTGTAGGAACGGGAGTCGGGATCAATACGGCAATGGCACATTATCTGGGTGTACATGATGAGAAAAAAGCAAATGAATATGGCGGGATCGGAACACCGCTTACACTGGTTCTGTGGGTATTGTTTGCACTGATATGCTTCCTTTTTATGCCCGCATATGCGCGTATGTCTACGGATTCCCCGGAAGTCATAAAGGATGTGATTGTATACGGCCGGATCGTCTGCGTATTCAGCATCGGACTGTTTACCGAAAGTATCTGGACAAAGATTTTACAGGCGAATGGAGATATGCGGACACCGATGATTGCGCAGATTGTCGGGGCATTGGTCAATATAGCACTGGACCCGTTGTTTATTTTTGGTATGTTTGGTCTGCCAAAGCTTGGAATTGCCGGGGCGGCCATCGCAACTGTTGTGGGACAGATTGTAGCGGCTCTTATCGTAATGAAAAAAGGGTTTCGCAAGTCTCCACCGCTTTCGGTGTATCCGCGGGATATCTGTTTTATTTATAAACTTGGAATTCCGAATATCCTTATGCAGTCGGCATATACCTTTTATATTCTCGGATTGAATCTGATTCTTGCAACCTTTTCCGATCAGGCAGTTACGGCACTGGGACTTTATTACAAGTGGCAGTCATTTTTCTTTATTCCGCTGGGGGCACTGCAGACCTGTATTGTGCCGGTGATCAGTTATAATTATGCATCGGGACGGATAGATCGCTGTAAGAAAACACTGTCCACTTCACTTGTGGGAGGCATGGGGCTGATGTTTATCGGGACGTTAGTTTTCAATCTGATTCCTGGACAGATGCTTCGGGTATTTACAAGTGATCCACAGGTGATTGCGATTGGAACCGTTGGGTTTCATTTTGTGGGAATCAGTTTTATCCCGATGGTTACTTCCCTGATTTTTCCAGTATTTTTTCAGGCGGTTGGTGCAGCAGTCAAAAGTTCGCTTCTTACCGTCGTGCGCACGATGATTCTGTTTGTACCGCTTGGATATTTGTTTTCCCGTCTGGGACTTAATTATTTCTGGTTTACTTTTCCGGTGACGGAAGTTCTTACCACGCTGGTGGGGGTGTTCTTTTACCGAAGATTTATGGCACAACAGAAGTGAAGAGTAACGATTGTATTTAGACAGAAAAAATAAATTAAAAAATGGTTGCGATTTTTATAGAAATAGCATATTATAATATCAACAGGACTCCCCACACCTCTCACGTAAGTGATGTGTCCCATGGGGAGACATTTTTATTTTGGGAGAAATAATAGTGGATATAAGCGATGGTGTACGGGAAAATCATAGTAAAGCAGGGCATGATTATCAAATTATAAAACAGCCGAAAACCTATGAACAGCAAGTGGAACTTATCAAAGAAAAAGGCTTTATAGTGAATAATGATACGGAATGTATCAGTTTTTTAAAGCAGGCAAACTATTATCGTTTATCTGCTTATTTTCTTCCGTTTAGAAAAAAGAATGGAACATATTTTGCAGATATAAGTTTTAATAGAATTCAACGAATTTATAAGTTTGATAGTAAATTACGAGGAGTACTGTTTAATTGTATAGAGAGAATTGAATTACATTTAAGAACACAACTTGCTTATTACTGTGGACATGTCTATGGATCTTTGGGGTACATGGATAAGAGTATTTATAATAAAAAACACAATCATGATAAATTTAGAAAACTACTGAATGTTTGCATAGAGGAAAATAAAAACAGTTTAGTTGTTAAGCATCATAAGGAAAAATATGATGGAAAATTTCCGATATGGGTAATTATCGAATTCTTTTCGATGGGGATGCTGTCTTATTTTTATGCGGATTTACAATCGGGCGATCAGAAATATATAGCAAAAGAGATATATGATACATCAGTAGCGTGTTTAAAAAGCTGGTTACGTTGTATTACTGACTTAAGAAATAGATGTGCTCATTATTCAAGGTTATATGATTGGTCATTTACGGCATTACCTAAAATGCCAAAGGAATCTGTAGCACCACAAAATAGAAAATTATTTTCCCAGATATTAGTTCTTAAACGATTGTATCCCGATAAGAAAGAGTGGAATAGCAAGGTTATGACAGAATTAAGGGCTGTAATAGAAGAATATGAGGATGACATATCGTTAAAACATATAGGGTTTCCACAAGACTGGTATGAGCAGTTGGAAAGATAGACAAACAAGGGATCACAGAAATAATTTGTGGTCTCTTGTTTTTATCAATCAATAGGATCAATAGGAATCTCCTTTTGGTACTAGACAGGGACTGCCGAATTCATTACAATGGAACTAAATCGGAATAGTAGTATATTTATTTTAACATGGAGGAAGAAAAAATGGAAATTGTTTGCTTGGACTTAGAAGGTGTACTGGTACCGGAAATCTGGATCGCATTTGCAGAAGAGACCGGAATTCCGGAATTAAAGAGAACAACCAGAGATGAGCCGGATTATGATAAGCTTATGAAATACCGTATCGGAATTTTAAAGGAGCACGGTCTTGGATTAAAAGAGATTCAGGAGACGATCGCAAAGATCGATCCGATTC
>OHAC01000491.1_pt1 | contig 41396 bp, 38 predicted proteins | sample 1577051 | NCBI WGS metagenome assembly OHAC01 (sample SAMEA3541499, study PRJEB24748) | human gut metagenome | biome: human gut; feature: human-associated habitat; material: faeces | place: China | collected 2012 | reverse complement strand
TACCGGCTTATCCATATCAAAACACCTCACACAACAATAGCTATCAAATAATTATCCAACATCGTCCGTTCATTATAACACAGAATTCATCATCATGTAAAAACTCCTGAATTCAAGAAAGAATCCTGCTTGCAGGATTCTCCGCCTACAACAGGTCGCTTCAGCGACATAATTCCGCTCCGTCGCAGTGCGATAAAGTGCTTTTTTCACTTACAGCTATGCTGTAAGTGAAAAAAGCACCCCGCCGTGCGGAGTGCTTTCGTAACATTCTGTACTTCTTATCCACGATATGCGCTCAGACAATACCGCTTATCAGCCCCAGATTCTGGTGATGTTCAGAATTACTGCAACTACCATGAAGCCGATTGCCAGCCATTTGGTAATTTTAACCAGCAGTCCTTCCATAGAACGACCTTTGTTCTTTCCCCAGTAGGTCACTGCACCGCCTGCGATGGCGCCAAGTCCTGCATCTTTGCCTTCCTGCATCAGAACCAGAACTGTCAGGGCAATACACATCACTATAAAAATCACAGTTAAAATAATTCTCAGAATCTCCATGTTTCCTCACAATCCGCCGTTTTCCGGCTCTCCGTCCACATTTCATCTTTCCCTGCATTGATACCTCTCAATGCGAAACACATTGATTATAACATGAACGCTTCCAGAAAGCAAGATGCGATTCATAACAATAGAATGTTCGCAGAGTGTGCATTCTATTGTATTGCGAATAGCGCGTGTAAACCGTGAACGGAACCTCCATGCCGCTCCGTCAGCTTACAGAACTTTCCAGAGCAGCAACAGCAAAAGGATCACCGCCGCCAGTCCGGCAAGATAGGCAAGTCCGATGAGAAGCGCCGCTTTGAGCGCTCCCATCGCATACCAGAAACGTTCTTTTTTATTCAGGGAGGAGTCTTCCCACGGCCGGTCGTTTTTGACCTCCGGAACTTCTCCCTCCCGTCTTTTTTTTCGTCCGGAAAAAGGGGCAAACAGGGACGGCGTTTCGATACCGCTCATGTCCGCGATCACGCGGCCGTCATCCTCTTCTTCCTGCTTATCCGTTCCCATTATTTATCGTAGAGATGGCAGACAACGTAATGTCCGGGTTCCACCTCTTTCTGAACCGGCGCTTCATGCTTGCAGCGCTCCATGCAGTGGGCACAGCGGGTGTGGAACTTACAGCCCTCCGGCGGATTTGCAGGGGAAGGGATCGAGCCTTCCAGCACGATACGGTTCATTTTCGCTTCCGGATCCGGGATCGGAATTGCAGAGAACAGGGCTTCCGTGTAAGGATGCAGCGGATTACGAAAAATATCTTCTGTCGTTCCGTACTCTACCAGATTACCCAGATACATAACACCGACAGTATCAGAAATATATTCGACTACCGACAGGTCATGGGAAATGAACAGGTAGGTCAGGTTGTATTTTTCCTGCAGCTCCTTTAACAGGTTAATGATCTGCGCCTGAATCGATACGTCCAGCGCAGATACCGGCTCGTCACAGACAACAAATTCCGGATTTAAGGCAAGTGCTCTTGCGATACAGATACGCTGTCTCTGTCCGCCGGAGAACTCATGGGGATACCGGTCTTTGTGGAAGGGCTGTAAGCCACAGTTATCCATAACCTGATCGATATAGTCATTTAATTCTGCCTTGGGAACCAGATTGTGCTCCCGAACCGCTTCGCCGATGATCTCGCCGACAGGAAGACGGGGAGAAAGGCTGGAAAACGGATCCTGGAAGATGATCTGCATTTTTGTACGCATCTTTCGCATCTCTTTAGCGGAAAGGTCATAAACCTCTTTTCCGTTAAATAGCACCTGTCCGCCGGTTTTTTCCCCGGACAGACGCAGGATGGTGCGTCCGGTGGTCGTCTTGCCGCAGCCGGACTCGCCTACCAAACCCATGGTGGTTCCGCGCTTTAAGTTAAAGGTTACGCCGTCGACAGCCTTGACCTGTCCAACGGTTTTACCGACCATGCCGCCTTTGATGGGAAAATATTTTTTCAGCTGATTGACCATCAGAATATACTGCGGATCATATTCTACCGGCGTGAAATTCTTATCGATTGGCTGCATTTATTTTCCCTCCTTCTTATCGTAATAGCGATAGCAGCTGACCTTGTGTGTCTCGGACAGGCTGATCTCGCAGGGGTATTTTCCATCACATTCCGGACAGCGCATTTCGCAGCGGTCACGGAAATAGCAGTAATCCGGCATGTTGACCGGGTTCGGCACCTTGCCGGGAATAGAATAAAGCTTATCGACCTTTTTGCCGATTACCGGTTTGGAAGCCATCAGACCGATTGTGTAAGGGTGGGAAGGATTTGCAAAAATCTCCTGTACCGTACCTTTTTCCACAACGCGCCCTGCATACATAACAACAACGTAATCCGCCATCTCTGCGATAACGCCCAGATCGTGGGTGATCAGCATGATAGAGGAATTGATTTTATTTTTCAGGTTGCGCAGAAGATCCAGAATCTGTGCCTGGATCGTTACGTCCAGCGCCGTTGTCGGCTCGTCTGCGATGATGACCTTCGGGTTACAAGCCAGCGCCATTGCGATCATGACACGCTGACGCATACCGCCGGAGAGCTCGTGAGGAAACATCTTGTAAACGCCTTCGCTGTTTGCAATGCCCACCATCTCCAAAAGCTCAATGGTACGGGCTTTGATCTCTTCTTTGCTCTTTCCTTCGCCGTCATGCAGCTCGATTACTTCTTCTACCTGTTCACCGATACGAAAAACCGGATTCAGGGAAGTCATGGGCTCCTGGAAAATCATGGACATATAATTGCCGCGCAGCTTCTGCATTTTCTCCATTGGAGTCTTTGCAATATCATATGCCTTATCCCCCAGGTTTAAGCGGATCTGACCATCTACGATCTGACCCTGGGGACGCTGCAGCAGCTGCATCAGGGATAAGCTGGTTACGGATTTACCGCAGCCGGACTCCCCTACGACGCCGACGGTCTTACCGACAGGAACCTCAAAGCTTACACCGTCAACGGATTTTACCGTTCCGACATCTGTAAAGAAATAAGTGTGCAGATTATCAAATTCCACTGCATTTTCCGGATTGTGCATCTGTGTCAGATATTCCTGCTCCGGAACATTTTTACGCCTATACTGTTTTTCATACTGATCTGTAATCTTACGGTTCTCTCTGGAAATCCTTCTGGATTCTTTCGCGGAGAGATAGCCTTCCGGATGTTTTTTTGCCATAGCTGGTTCTCCCTCCTTATCGTTTCATCTTCGGGTCAAACGCATCGCGCAGACCGTCGCCTACAAAGTTAAAGCCCAGTACTGTGATCAGCAGACAGATACCTGCCGGAATCCAGATAAACCAGTAGTTGGTCATAACGTAAGCATTGTTGACGTCGTTAATGATGTTACCCCAGGATGCGAACGGGAACTTAACACCCAGACCTAAGAAGGAAAGGGTCGCTTCCGTAATGATCGTGCCGCCAAGACTCATGGTACAGGTTACGATCAGCTGCGGGATAACGTTCGGAACCAGGTGACGGAAAATCCGCTTGGAAGCACGGATACCGCAGGCTTCCGCAGCCGTCATAAATTCCTGCTCTCTCAGGGAAAGGATCTGTCCGCGCACCAGACGTGCGATAGACGGCCAGCCCAGGAAACCGAGAACCAGCATCAGATAAAGCATACGGATCTGGGGATCAAGCTGCATGGCGTCCATTGCAGCACCCAGAATGATGATCAGGGGTGTGGACGGAATACAGTAGAAAACATCTACAATACGCATGATCAGGTTATCCACCCATTTTCCGAAGTATCCGGCGATACCGCCCAGCAGGATACCCAGGAATGCTGAAATAAATACAACGATAAATCCGATCACCAGGGATACACGTCCACCGTACATCAGACGGGTCAACATATCCATACCGTTTGTATCGGTGCCGAGCCAGTGTGCTTTGGAGGGACCTGCATAACGGTCATACACATAGGTTTCCTTCGACTGCAGTACAGACCAGGTCTTGGAATCCGGTTTGTAGGTGATGGTGTAAGTGTATTCCTCACCGTCTGTATCGGTGTATATAAATTCTTTGGTGTCGCTGTCGATGGCATCTGCCAGCTTTTCTTTAAAGTCACGGCTGATGACAACGCCGTTTTCCTTTGCCTGTACAACGAAACGGCTGACATAACCAATCTCATCGCTGCCGGATAAAATATTTCCATCTGCGTCCATGGTATAATCCTGACCGTCCGCAGTAAAAGAAGTTTCTCCGTTTGCATAGGCCTTTAACGCTTCATGTTTGACTGCAAAAGTCAATGCAGAAGCCTCTGTGCCGTCTGCAGCGTTTACGATGTCCTTTGCTGCGATAGCCAGCACTGTGCCGTTGCTGGAAATCAGATAAAGGTCTTCGCCCTCTTTCTCTACCTCATAGGTCACATCTTTATACTCAAAGCTTTCCGCATTCTTGCCGATGGCAAGCATCAGCTGTGCCTGCAGAATGGAGCTAAACTCCTGTCCGTCATTGATCGTATAACGCAGATCGTTATTTTTTACCACACCCACATACTCTTTGTCCATATGTGTATACGTATAGAACTGTTCATCCTGTCCGTAAGGGCTTATCAGACCGCCGATAAAGGAAAAGACAAACATAACGACCAGCATAGTCAAGCCAACTACTGCCAGTCTGTTTCTGAAAAACCGTTTTGCAACCAGCGCGCCAGGGGACAGCACTTTGACACGACGGTCGTCATTTAAGGACAGTTCCTGCTCTATTGTTTCTTCTGTCGCTTTCTTTTCTTCCTGCATCATGCTCTCCTCCTTTCTTATGCAATCCGGACACGGGGATCAACCACCGCGTACAAAATATCAGAAATCAGGTTTCCGGCAAGGGTCAGGATTGCCAGAAACGTCATATAAAACATGGAAAACGGAATATCACCGGAAACCATGGCCTGATAAGAGGTATAGCCGATACCAGGAATTGCAAACAGTGTTTCCGTGATCAATGCACCGGAAAACAATCCAGGCAAGGAACCGCCCACAACTGTAACCAGGGGAATCAGGGTATTACGAAACGCATGGTGATAAATAACCTTTTTCTCGGAAAGTCCCTTCGCACGCGCAGTACGGATATAATCCGCATTTAATACTTCCAGCATATTTGTTCTGGTATAACGCATCAGGGAACCGACAGAAACAATTACCAGTGTAATGATCGGCAGTACCAGATGGTTTGCCTTATCCATAAGCTGTCCCCAGGAATCCAGCTGCGCATAGTTACGTCCCACCAGACCATATAAATCAAACCAGCCCAGCTTAACGGAGAACAGCAGCTTTAACAGCGTTGCGAAAAAGAAGGTCGGCAGCGAAATACCCATCAATGCACCTGCTGTGATCAGGTAGTCTGCTTTGGAATACTGCTTGGTTGCTGCGATAACGCCCAGCGGGATCGCAATAATCAGCTCCAGCACGAAAGAAATCGCGCCCATTACAAAGGAAAGCCAGATAACTTCCTTAAATTTGTCCAGTACCGGTACCGTATATTTCCAGCTGTCTCCGAAATTGCCCTTCAGCGCATCCCCTACCCAGGTCACAAAACCGAGTACGATGGGTTTGTCCAGACCGTAGGATGCATTTAACTGTTCCATCCATTCATCATAGGACTTTGCACCCGCTCCCTGCGAAAGCTGCATGGCTCTCGTTTCCACAAAAGAGCCGGGAAGACATCTCATCAGGGTGTAAATGATGAAGGATACGCAAAATAAAATCATGACTGACAAAAGCAGTCTCTTGACGATATATTTCCGCATAAAAAAACTCTCCCTTTGTTCTTATCGATTCCCTTCTTCCGCTGTATATCAAGCGGCCGCCTGCCCCAGGCAGCTCCTTGATATACAGCATCGCCCCTGATCTCCTCCTTAGAGGAAGATCAGGGGCATAAGCCTGCAGTCTGTGCGTTTTAAGCTGCACAGGAATCGCCGTCGTTTAGTTTAACTCCAGCTTTTCAACTTCACTTCTCCAGCTCCAGTAAGGAGTCATATCAGGAGTCAGAGTGCTGATGTTGATACGTTCGCTAGAGAAGATGTAGCATTCGCTTCTCTGGTAAACAGGAACTTCAACGCCCCAGTCCATGATAATATCCATGGCTGCTTTATACAGGCTCTTTCTATATGTCTGGTCAACGGACTGACGTGCTGCAACGATCATTTCATCCAGCTCAGAATCATTGATCTTGTAGTAGTTGGTCGCGCCCTTGCTGTGATACAGCTGATACATATCAGGGTCAGGAGTTGCGCCCCAGGCTGCTACCCACATTTCTGCCACGCCGGACTGATAGGTCTGATACAGTTCAGATGCAACTGCGATATCGTTTACAGTCAGCGTAAAGCCGATCTTTGCAAAGGCGTCCGCCGCATTCTTTAACAGCAGGAAGGAAGGATGATCACCGGAGCCGCCTGCACCGATGTTTACCTGATAGCCAAGCTTAGCGCCTTCGGGAGCTGCTGTCAGCTTGCCGTTTTCTACGGTGTAGCCCGCTGCTTCAAAGAAGCCAAGTGCTGCCTGTGCTGCTGCTTCATATTTCTCTTCTGTGCTCATACCGTCGGTGTAGATCGGATTGCCGTCTACATCCGTAGAGTAAGCGATCTGATAACCGTCGTCTGTTACCTGAGGTGCTGCCCAGGAGGTATTGGAGATCGGGTAGTTGATTACAGAAGCGGAATCGCCGTAGTAGGAATCAATACCCTCATCACGATATACTGCAAGGATGGTTGCGATTGCCTTACGCAGATTCTTGGACTGCTCAGATGCAGGATCGCTGCCAACCTTAACGTTATCAGCGCTCATGGCAACATAACCATAACCAAGGAAATCATACAGACGCAGGGTGATCACATCACCGTCGAACTCTTCGCTGCCGCCGTTGTATTCCGTAATCTGATTACGAACCTCGGTAGAGTAGGAAGGATCTGCGATATCGATGGTGCCGGATTCTACACCGACAACCTTATCGTCTTCCTGAGTTTCCAGGAAGTTCAGATGCTTGATCTTGGGCTCGCCCAGGAAGTAGTTCGGGTTGGAATCCAGATAAACGATACCGTTGCTGAACTCCTTGAAGGTGTAAGCACCAGCACCCATAGGAGCGGTAGTTACGGAACGAACCTTGGAAAGGTCACCCTTTTCAAAACCGAACTTGTTGTTGTCATAATCATACAGAGATGCATCGCCGTAGTAGCTCAGAGGAGCGATTGCAAAAGAAAGCTGATAGATCATGTTTGCGGATACTTCGGTAGTTACAACTCTCATGCTGTAATCGCCGGTCTTCTGGATACCTTCGATATGATCTGCAGAATCGCCGGTTTTTACACCAACAGTGGAGTAATTGTAAACATCTTCCGGAATCAGGTCAGACAGAGCAGAGCCTGCTGTCTCAGCTTCCATGGAAGAGAAGTTCCATTCATACTGATTGCCGATGGCCATAAAGAAATCCTTTGCAGTAGCGCCGTCAGCCAGCTCGAAGCCCCAACCGGCCGCTGCAGAGGTAACGTCAGTAGCGCCGTTCTCTGCCATATAATCAACGATTTCCTGTGCAAATGCAGTACCACCGTCATTTACTGCAGCCCAGAAAGCGGTCTGCTGATCTTCTGTCCACAGAGAGAAGTCTGTGTTGTCTTCGCCTGCTGCTGCGATCAGGGAAGACAGGGTTGCCATACCTTCCCGGTACTCATCCAGGCCAAGGATCGGCTGGCTGTACAGAGTTGCAGAGCCGTCATAGGTAGGATCGCAATATACATACATGCTGAAAATTACATCATCAATTGTGATCGGTGTTCCGTCAGAGAAGGTCAGATCATCACGAATGGTAACGTCATAATAAACGGAACCGTCGTCGTTCTGAGTCATCTCCAGATCAGATGCGGTATAATAGGTATAGTCTGTTCCATTGTAAGAACGAGTCTCACCTTCGATACCTTTCTCAACAATAGCGCCCTGTCTGTCAGAGCCTAACAGACCGATCTGAGTCATATCAACGATATGCTGATCTTCTGCGCTGGCTGCAAAGAACGGAGAGAATTTTCCCTCAAAATGTGCGCTGGATGCCACCAGAGTATCCGCGCCGCTTGCAGATGCACCAGCATCTGCTGTCTCTGTTGTGCCTTCCGTAGCAGGTGCAGTCTCTGTCTTGCCGGAGCCATTGCTGCTTCCGCAGCCAGCCAGAGAGCCGGTCACCATGGTAAGCGCAAGCAGAGCTGCAAGAGCCTTGTTCGCCTTTTTCATGTGAATCCTCCTTTTTTTTGAAAAAAACACCGTTTGCATCCTTTTTATTTCATGCAGATACACAGGAGTTTTTTTCTTAAAAATTGTACATTTGTTGCAGAATATACCGGTTCTCACAGCTTTTCCGCCCCTGTGATCGCCGTACCTGCAGGTTACATCGGCCCATTTTCTTTTCCTTTCGTCAAAGTACTAGCCAATGTTTAAATATATTACTATCTTTTTTACATTCTGTCAATCCCATTCCGTGTCAAAAATACATTTTTCCGTCACAGTCACACACGCTTCCACGCGTATTTTTTAACGTTTTTTAATAGTTCAAGTGTGGCAGCGACCATAACTACTTCTATTAGAAGGAACGGAATGGAGGATAATATTTTGTCGCTGTGACGCGTTAATTCGGCAAGTTCTCCTATGACGGACACTCCTGCTGCTGCGATGCAGACTCCGCTGCGCAGCGATATTTTGCACACTGTCTGCTGATAAACGTATTCCCGAAGCGGATATTCCTTGCCCAAAAGCCTTGCACATGCCCACGCGAGGCTACAGGCTGCCGCCAGCTGCACTGCATATGGAAGCAGCACGAAAATGCTTCCCTGTAATCCCACCGACGGTACGCAGCCTGCGGCGATCGTCAGCAGGATGACCGCAATTCCGGCTGCCGCCATCGCGGTGGATTGTTTTTTCCACTCTTTTTCTGACAGTTCACAGGCATATCGACTGCCCTCGTATTGATAGTCACCGTTTTGTGTTTTCCTGAAATCGTCCAGATAGGCCCGGCGGCGATGGGATTTTGTAGAAGACTGGGCGTCTGCTTTTTTGGGCGAAGCAGCCCCCGGAGTCTTGGCAGACTTGGATTCTGTGGCTTTAGAAGGCTCCAAGTCCGTTTTTTTAGGGGGTATATTTCTCTGATTATTTGAAGTCATGTTGAAATCCATCCTTTGTTTTGATTTTATCATTGCAATTCCTTGCTGTCATTTATTAATAATTCTATAGTTGACAAGATCATTTTTTTATTTTATCATAACCATATGAAACGGGTTTTGTGACCGTGAGGCTGACTCAGAGCAGTCCAGACGGGGTGCTCGTTTCTTTTTTTGTTCTGATTATGTCATATAAGTATAATTTTCCATCTGCATCATGGCGTACTAACATTTTTGCCGTATAAATATTGTACCGTTCCAAATCTTCATTCTGGTCATAAACAGGAATTCCAACTCTGACATCGTAACGATACCATCCGTTTTGTGCCCGGGTTCCATGCTTATTCTCATGATCTTCTGACATGCTTTTATTGGTTGCCGTCCTGATCAATTCCCCAATCGCCTGTGCGGCATTTGCTTTCGCCTTTGCATTCGCGCCGGATAATTTTTCAGAATCTCTCGAATGGGCAAATTCATCTGGAAAATCTTTTCCTATGTAAATTTTGTCCGAATATGCTTCAATTTCATAATATTTTTTCACATATTCCCTTAAATATTTCTCTACTTCATCCCACTTAATTTTCCTTTTCCCCCGAAACCGAATGTCATTTATAATGACGATATTCTTTCCATCAACATCCCGGACAATCGAAATCTTTCCATCCTCCGACTGCATCTTTGGCAGGAGTTGTTCTTTTTCTTTTGTTTTTTCATGATAATACATCAATCGCAGCAAATATCCCGGCATTTCCCGATGTCCCAGCTCCCATTCCTGCACTGTTCTGTACGGGATCCCGAAATATTCCGCAAATTCTCTGCGGTTCATGCCAGTTTCCTGCCGAAGCTTCAATAATATTTCTTTTTTCTCCACCGCCGTCTCCTTTATACTCAATGAGTATATTTTATCACACTTTTTTCAAATGACAACCTCCAGTTTCCGGGAGCAAAAAAAACCGGCAGGCATTTTTCAATGTCCGCCGGTTCTCTTTTTTTATGACAATAGAATGCTCGCAGAGCGCACATTCTATTTTTATGCAATTTTCACTGCCATGCAATGTGCCGCAGCAATTAACTTATCTGCCGAACTGCATATCGTTGTTGCCGGAAGTGGTCTCCCACATTTCAAGCATGTTGATCGGGTCGTTGTAGTCTGCCAGCCAGCCTTCACGAGCAAAGTCGAACTGACCGTCTTTTCTCTCGTTCAGGAATACGGACCACTCACGAGTCTCAACGGTTACGTTGATACCGATCATAGCGAAATCCTGCTGGATTGCTTCACCGATCTTAACATTACCTTCGGAATCGTTGGTCAGGTAAGTCATGTTGATCGGGGTATTTGCGGAAAGCATGCCGCTTTCATCGAATTCATAGCCAGCGCTCTTTAACAGCTCGATTGCTTTCTCTGTGTTGCCCTCCATATCGGTAGGATTGAAGTAACCAACGTTCTCTTCATCCGGATAGGTGTAAGCGTCATCATTTGCTCTGAACTCACCGCCATTGCCATCGCTCATGCCGGTAGGAATGAAGGTATTAGCAACTTCCTGGTTTGCCTGTGCGATCGCATCAACGATATACTGACGGTCGATCAGCAGGGTGAATGCTTCTCTCATTGCTGCAGCCTCTTCAACCGTCTTGCCTGCAAACAGCTCGCTGTTTACATTGAAACCGCAGTAGTAAGTTCCCAGAGTAGGGATCTTGTGATATTCAGGGGTATCCTTAACGGTAGCCATCATATCGGTAGGAATGGTATCTGCAAACTGCAGGGAGCCATCCTGAAATGCATTGTAAATTGCTGTGTCATCAGAGCTCAGCATGAAGTTGATCTTTGTCAGGGAAACCTTGTCAGCAGCCCAGTAGTTGGGGTTGGGCTCATAGGTCATGGACTCGTTATGCTTCCACTCGGTCAGTACGAACGGGCCGCTGCCTACGAAACCAGCTTCCAGTGCCCATGCACCGGGGTTGGTGTCAGCGCCGTCAGCAGCTTCTACAGCCTGCTGGGGTACAGGATAAAAAGCAGGGAATGCGCACAGGTCAAGGAAATATGCGCAAGGTGCGTTCAGATGAGCAGTAAAGGTCTTGCCGTCTTCGCTTGCTTCGATATCCAGAGTGCCGTCATCCTTAGTTGCAAATACGGAGCACAGGTAAGAATAGTCAGCAGCTGTGTTTTCATCTGCCAGACGGTTCCAGCTATACAGAACGTCATTTGCATCCAGAGCTTCGCCGTCAGACCACTTTAAACCATCCTTCATCGTGAAGGTATAGGTCATACCGTCTTCGCTCATTTCATAGGAATCTGCCAGTTCGGGAACCAGCTGACCGTTCTCATCGTATGCAAATAAGCCGGAGAAGTTCAGGATTGCCAGGCATGCACCGTCAACAGTGGAGTTCAGCGCGGGATCCAGTTTGTCGGGCTCAGATGCAATCTGAAGATCCAGGGTGTTGGTAGGAGTCTTTGCAAAACCGAAGTATTTAAAGCCGAACAGGTTGGAATAGATGTTCTCTACATCGGTCTTCTGCAGGTAGCTGTCGTTGTAGTAGTACAGCGGAACAACTGCCCAGGTGTTCATCAGCTCGTCCTCAGCCTCATGCATCAGCGCTTCACGCTTTACAAGATCTGTCTCCGATCTGATCGCAGCGATTCTTGCATCATAATCCTCCCATGCCGGAGCAGCTTCGCTGCTGGGTCCATGCTCACCGGTTGCTGCTGCAGTGTCTGCTGCTTCAGTGGATTCTGCTGCAGCGGTGTCTGCTGCTTCTTCTGTTGTTGCTGCAGGAGCGCTTGTATCAGCTGCTGTGGAACCACAAGCTGCCAAAGAAGCGGTCATGCAAGCTGCCAGCACAAGTGCCAGATACTTCTTTTTCATAATGTCTTCCTCCTTTAAAGATAGATAATGAAAAATAATATATACCCAAACAGTCCGCTAAATCTGCGTCCTGTCCAAGCGTCAAAATTACTGCCGGTTATTTATTCCAGCATGCTACCTGATGTCCGTTGCCGCGATCTGTCAAGGACGGGCACTCCTGTGCGCACTTTTCCGTGGCATAGCGACATCTGGTACGGAATGCACAGCCGCTTGGCATGTGCAGAGGGCTCGGGACATCCCCTTCGAGAACGATTCTCTGCCGTTCCTTTGCCATCTTCGGATCCGGATAGGGAACTGCACTTAAAAGAGACTGTGTATAAGGATGCATGGGATTGTCATTTAATTCATTGGAATCTGCGATCTCCACGATCCTGCCCAGATACATTACTGCAATTCTGTCAGAAATGTGATGGACAACCAACAGGTCATGGGCAATGAACAGATAGGCAACGCCCAGCTTCTCCTGCAGCTCTTCAAACATGTTGATGACCTGTGCCTGAATGGAAACATCCAGTGCACTGACTGCTTCGTCACAGACGATAAATCTCGGATTGGTGGCAAGTGCTCTCGCAATACCGATACGCTGTCTCTGACCGCCGGAAAACTCATGTGCATAACGGGTTGCATGCTCTGCATTCAAACCGACCAGCTCCATCAGATGCAGGATCTTGTCTCTTCTTTCCCCTCTGGAGGTGTAAAGCTTGTGGACATCCAGAGGCTCCCCGATGATATCCTCGACTGTCATGCGGGGATTTAAGGAAGAATAGGGATCCTGGAACACCATCTGCATCTGTTTGCGCATATGTCCGATGCTCTTTTCATCCACTCTCTCCCCATCGAAAAAGACGTCGCCGGAGGTCGGTGTATACAGACGCAGCAGAGATCTTCCTACAGTCGTCTTACCGCAGCCGGATTCTCCTACCAGACCGAGGGTTTCTCCCGGCTTGATGGAAAAGGAAACGCCGTCCACCGCTTTTAAGGGTGTGGTTTTCATAAATCCGGTTTTGATCGGGAAATACTGTTTTAAATCCCGTACCTCCACCAGATATTCGCTTTTGTTTTTTACTTCTTCGCTCACTGTCTGCCTCCTTTTTCTTCCTCCATGGCTGCCTTTACGTTCAGCCAGCAGGATGCAAAATGACCGTCAGGCATTTGCATTTCCGGCGGCTGCTCTTCGATACAGATCTTCATCGCTTCCTCGCAGCGCGGGCAAAATGCACAGCCCTTTGGCATATTTAAGAGGTTGATCGGTGTTCCCGGAATCGGGATAAGCTTTTCGCCGATTCTGTCCACATTCGGGATGGAACGCAGCAGACCTTTCGTATATTCATGGTGCGGACGGTAGAAAATGTCTTCTGCCGTACCTCTTTCACAGACTCTTCCGCCGTACATAACGATAATTTCATCGCACATGTCCGCGATAACACCAAGATCATGGGTTACCATGATGATTGCCATGCCGAGCTTTTTCTGCAGGGACTGCATCAGCTCCAGAATCTGTGCCTGGATCGTAACATCCAGGGCAGTCGTAGGTTCGTCTGCAATCAGGATATCAGGCTCACAGGCCAGCGCCATTGCGATCATGACACGCTGGCGCATACCGCCGGATAATTCGTAGGGGTACTGTTTCACACGCTTTTCCGGTTCGTTGACGCCAACCAGAGTCAGCATCTCAATGGCTCTTGCTTCCGCCTCTTTCCCTTTTCTGTCCGTGTGAAGTTCGATGGCCTCCTTTAACTGGTTGCCCACCGTAAATACCGGATTTAAGCTCGTCATAGGATCCTGGAAAATAATAGAACAGCATTTTCCACGGAACTCCCGCATCTGCTTTTCAGAGAATGCTGCAATATCCTGTCCTTTGTAGAGGATTTTGCCTTCTGTAATGCGGCCGTTCTTTTCCAGAATACGCATAATGGAATACGCGGTTACGGATTTGCCGGAACCGGATTCGCCGACAATACCGAGGATTTTGCCTTTTTCCAGGTTAAATGTAACACCGTTGACTGCCTTGACCTCTCCCTTATCTGTGTGGAAGGAGGTATGCAGATTCTGCACGGAAAGGATATTCTCACTCATGGTCTTACCTCCTTAATTTCGGGTCAAATGCATCCCGCAGGCCATCGCCCAACAGGTTGAATGCCAGGGTGATCAGACAGATCATGCCGGCAGGGAATAACAGTTTGTAAGGATACTGGGTGATTCCGGCTCTTGCCTCGTTTGCAAGGGAACCGAGAGACGGCATCGGAGCCTGTACACCCAGACCGATAAAGCTTAAGAAGCTCTCTGTAAAAATCGCAGACGGAATCTGCAGCGCTGCTGCAATGATGATAACGCTGACGATATTCGGCAGAATGTGACGGCGGATAATTCTGGAATCCTTCGCACCGCTGACTCTCGCCGCCAGAATGTATTCATTCTGTTTTACGGTCAGAATCTGACCGCGGACCATACGTGCCATGCCGGTCCAGTACAGCAGCGCAAATACGATAAACATGGAGATCATGTTGGTACCGATCTTCTGCAGCGCCGGAAATGCGTCGACATTGATAACCTCACGCAGTACGACAGACAGAAGAACCACCATCAGCATATCCGGCAGGGAATAAATGATGTCCACGATACGCATCATTACCATATCCACCTTGCCTCCAAAATAACCGGAAATACTTCCGTAAACAACGCCGATCAAAAGGACGATCACCGCTGCAAACAGACCTACCGTCAGAGAAACCCGGGTTCCGTAAATAACACGGATGAAATAATCACGTCCCATGCTGTCCGTTCCCATGATGTGAGGGAACACTTCTCCGCCCTCTGCCATGTAAGCCAGCTCTTTTTCGGAATAGGTAAAAGGTGCCATGTTGCCCGCCGCCTTATCACGGCTGCCATTTACGGTAATGATCTGGGAATATTTATAAGGTACCACATGGGGTACGATCAGAATCATTGCAATAATGACGATCAGGACAATAATACTGCCAACTGCCAGCGGATTTTTCATCAGCTTACGCATACCATCTTTAAAGAAGGATACCGATTCGCTCATAACATCCTGCTGTCTTTTTTCTTCATCAGTTGCTTTTTCAAATTTTTTCAGATCCACCTGAAAACTCAAAGGAGATTTCTTGGGCATCTGATCAATGCTATTGGTTTCGCTGCTCATTGCTTCCTCCTTTCTTATTCCAGTGTGATTCTGGGGTCGATCAGCTTGTAAACGATATCGGTGATCAGGGTCATCGTAACCATCAGGGTTGCCAGGAAAATCGTCGTACCCATGATCATCGGATAATCACGGTTTGTAATACATTCTACAAACTTGGAACCAAGACCGCCGATCGTAAAAATGGACTCTACAACGAGAGAACCGGTCAGGATGGATGCCGTCATCGGGCCGACATAGGTAATAACCGGAATCAGAGCATTTCTCAGGGTATGCTTGAAGATGACCTTCCACTGTGCAACGCCCTTCGCCCGCGCGGTACGGACATAATCCTGTCCCAGAGCATCCAGCATACTCGTCTTGGTCAGTCGGGTGATGTAGGCCATTGGATATGCAGCAAGGGCAATGACCGGCAACACGTAGTTATGACTGGAGGAGCTCCATACCGGAACCCATTTTAATTTAATACAGAACACCAGCAAAAGCAGGGTACCCAGTACAAAGCTGGGAAGGGAAGTAAACAGCGTCGAGAAGAAAATGATCAGTCTGTCCGGCAGCTTGTTTCTGGTCAGAGCCGCAATGCTTCCCATCACTACGCCGGAAATCAATGCTACTAAAACCGCCATGCCGCCAAGCTTTGCAGAAACACTAAAGGAACTGAAGATCGTCGTTTTAATCTCTCTTCCGGTCTTTGCAGAAACACCAAAATCACCGTGAAGCAAATTGTTCAGATATAAAAAGAACTGCTCCCAGACAGGCTTATCCAAATTAAAGCGCTGTTCCAGAACGCGCCTCACCTCATCTGAGATCGCTTTCTCTCCATCGAAAGGACCGCCGGGAATCGCGTTCATCGCAAAAAACGTAATGGCACAGACAATGAACACGGTCAGGATTGCAAGCAGTACTCTCTTCACAACATACTTTGTCAAATGTCAACACTCCTTTTCTTTCGCACATCCGTCTGGTAAATACACTTATTCGCTTCAGGCGGACATTATGCTTAAATAAAAATCCCGGGCAACAAGACCCTCCTTTGGGTTTGTTACCTGCCGGGCTTTTTTTAACTGGTGAAAACTATATCATAATTTTCTGTTTCTTTCAAGTATTTTTTCGTTTGATAATATCGAAATAGCGTCCAAAAAAACGACCGGAATTTCATTTCTTTCCGGTCGTTTTTCACAAAATTTATTCTATTTTGAGAGTATTTTCTCCCTGTTGACCGCCGTTTACGCGTGAAGTTTTTTCTCCAGCTTCTCTACGATTTCTTCAAAATATCCGTCTTCAAACGGAACCTTTAAGCCGCATTCCCGCAGCATTTCAGGATAGAATTTTGAAGCAGACAATCTGCAGAGCGCAAGGTAGCTCTTCCATGCCTCTTTATAATCCTCATCCATCCACACCTTGTACTGGAATGCGCAGCTTTGTGCCAGCACATAGTCAATATAATAAAACGGGCTGTTGTAAATGTGCTGCTGTTTCTGCCAGAATCCCCCCTTGGAAAAGAACGGATCCTCTTCATAATCCAGATGGGGCATGTAGATTTTTTCCAGTCTGCTCCACTCCCGGCGGCGTTCTTGCGGTGTCAACTCCGGAGTTTCATAGACGATATGCTGGAACTCATCCACCATCGTTCCATATGGGATAAAACGGATCGCATCCTCCAGCTGCATGCTTAAGAAGTCCTTTTCACGATCTCCGAAAAATTCCTTCATCCACGGATCCGTGAAAAATTCCATCGACATGGAGTGGATTTCCGCAGTTTCCATCGTGATGTCCGCATGCTCCATGATCGGATCCTGCCCGGACAGATAGCCCTGAAATGCATGTCCGCATTCATGCGTGATCACGTCTACGTCGCCGCTGGTTCCGTTAAAGTTTGCAAAGATAAAGGGAGAATGATACTGGTACAGATAGGTCATATAGCCGCCCTGTTTTTTATCCTTTCTGCCGAACACATCGAAGAGCTCATTCTCCATCATGAAATCGAAAAATTCTTTGGTTTCGGGGGACAACTCCGCATACATCTTCTGTCCGCTCTCCAGAATTTCCTGTGCAGTGCCCACCGGATCGGGATTGCCTTCTTTGAAATAAACCTCATTATCGATATAAGAAAGCTTCTCCAGACCGAGGCGTTTTCTTCTGATCTCGTGTACGCGCTCTGCAAACGGTACGAATACCTCCTTCACCTGTCGGCGGAAATTTTCGACATCGTTTCTGTCGTAGCTGTTACGGTTCATTCTGTAGTAGCCCAGCTGGATATAATTGTCATAGCCCATCGCCTTTGCCTGCGCAGTGCGGTTTTTTACCAGCTTGTCATAAATGTCATCCAGTTCATCCGCAACTGTCATAAAGTAATCGCTGTAAGCCTTCCATGCCTGTCTTCTTACGGTTCTGTCGTTTCCGGTCAGATAGGGACGCAGCAGGGACAGATTGCATACCTGCCCGTCAAACGGAATCTTCGCGGACGCGATCAGCTTATTGTACTGAGTCGTCAACGCGTTTTCCTCCTGCATCAGGCCGATAATGCTTTCATCCATACTCTTGATCGCATTGTCCATCGTCGCAAAGGCAACCTTGCCGATCTTTTCTTCCATAAAAGAACGATACGGCGATTCGTACAGGGCGCGCTGATAATCGGTTGTCAGACTGCTCAGCATCGGCGCTGTCTCATCGTAATAATCCTTTTCTGCCGCGTAAAACGGATCTGCGGTATTGCCGTCGTGACGGATTTCCGCAATCGTCATGGAATCCATCATATTCTGATAAACCTTATAATATTCCTGATGGATCTCCCAGAGTTCTTCTCCGCTTTTTGCTTCTTTGACCCGTTTGGTCAAAGTTTTAAACTGCTCCGCTGTTTTGTCATAATCGACCCTTTTATAGGGCATGTCTTTGAACTTCATACGCACTCTCCATTCCCCTGATAGATTTGATTTTGCAGACAGCTTAATCCCGCACCGCCGCCTGTCGGATCCTCTCCGCAAGTAAGGAAGGTTCCTGACTTTTCAGAATCCGCACCTGCTCATCCGGATTGCTGTAGCTGCTTTCCTTCGGCACAACTGTCACATCAATCCGATAATCCCAGTTGTAAACGCCGAATTCCTCTCCACTAATCCAGCTTAATTCCATCGGATAGATTGCGTCAAGCATTTTTTCGATATCCTCCGGATCGGAAAGGGTCACCTGGATTTCCTGATCCGGGATTTCTCCGGGTTCAAAGAAGCTGTCACTGTTTTCCTCTTCGCTGTCATCGTCATAATAATAGTAATCTACCTTGATCGATTCGATGTCATCTGCGCTCTGGTGGCCGGCACGGGCATAAACCTCAGCACCATCCTGCACAAGCAGGTCGTTTAAGGCCAAATAGGACCCATAGACCGGATAGGTCCAGGTGGTCATCATCGATGCATCCTTCTCCTCCGGATCCGCCATAGCAAAGGTCAGTCTTCCGTTTGGAAGCTCCGACGAGATCAGACTGTAATCATACTTCTTCATTTCCTCCTGCAGCGTCTTTAAGAGGGTCTGCTTATCTCCGGTGTAAAAGCTTTCCGTAACGCCATTATAATAGCTTACTTTCATCTTACCGACATTTGCCAGAAAATCCGGGTCATTTAACTGATATCGCTCCCGCTGGTAGGAAGCATCCCGCATTACAGTATCAATTTCAGAATGGTTTTCGTTTGAATCGGCCAAAAAGCGACGGTATACCTTTCTGCCGCTCTCCATGGTATAGCAGACCACCCATCTGACATAGCGTTTCTCTTCCTTTGGGTTAATTTCCTCTGCAGAAATCTCTGTCTGCGCTTCCTCCTCCCTAAAGCTCCCCGGCATTCCGGCATCCTGCCATCTCTTCTGCATCCGGATTGCCGCATCGATCGTCTTTTCCTCGGTTGAATTCATCCGTCGGAGCATCCGATCATCGAAAGCCTCATACATAATGTCATCGGAGCCGAAGCTTTCGCCCTGATAATAACCAAAAGCCGTATAGCCATCTTCCATCGTCACAGACACGGCTGCAATGTTCCCTTTCTCCGGAATCCAGCGATCATAGCCTGCCCAGTCAAACTGAAAACCTGCAAGGATCAAAACCGCTGCCGCTATACTGAAAATTCCGGCAAGCTTTCCATCCAATATGGTTTTTAACTCGCATCGGTAAATCAGGCGGATCACCACATGTCCGACAAGGACACCTACAATGCAGCCACCAAATAAAAACAGCCCCTTATTTGCTGCTACACGGGAAATGATCATGCCAACAGCAATGCCAAAGGGCACTGCCATCGCAGCCTCCAAAATACCCTTGAGAGGTGCAAATGCAATGGCATGCTCATAGCTTTCTGTTTTGCGCCTGCGGTAAAGCCAGAATGCAAACAGGCCTGCAACCGCCGCACAGGCAAGAAGCAAAATACATTCTACCCCCACAGCCCTGCCCCAGCCGCCTGCATTTTTATAGCTGCACAGTCGTCCTTCGTCTCTGTACCAGATATGACTCAGCAAGTCCCAAAAGCCTGCAAAGGGTGTCAGATAGCTTTTTTGCATCCACTGTCTTGCATCTGCACTGCAATAGCTGGCAAAAAACATCGTTTTTAATTCATCGATCAGGAATCTCACTGCCAGCTCATAGGAAAAAAACACCGCGCATCCCAACAACGCCGTCAGGATGTTTCCGGTCAGCATGACTGCCACAAGCGCCACCTGATACATCGCAATAAACGCAAGCTGCTCCACGAACCATGCCAGTAATGATTGTGCCGCCAGAATTCCTGTCATTCCATGAAATGCTACGCCAATGATCCAGTCCAGCAAAAGCGCTGTCAGGGTAGAAAAGCTATAGACCAAAATTCCGTTTCCACAGATCAGCATATAACGCTTTTTTAAGGATTCCGGGACCGAAAAGTACAGATCTGTTTTTCTGCGGCTGTAAAGCCAGCAAAAGCCCTGCACGGCAAATAGAATTGCAAAAAAAGCAGCAAACAGGACGTGTATGAAGGAAAAGCCGATCACATCCGTGATCCTGGACTGAATCAGTTCCCGCAGGGACTCTGCGGCCTGCGCTGCATTGTAAACACTGTCATTTGCATAATTGTTCTGTAAACCAGTCAGTACAACCATCAGATACAGCGGACCGCAAAAGAGTGCCATCACCAGACACAGCAAAAAAGTCCAGCTTCTTCTTCTGTTATTTTCCAGCCATTTAGCCCAGTACGATTTTTTTAATATCATAACCTTGCACCTCCGTCTCGCTGATAAAGATTTCTTCCAGGGAAAGGGGCAGCACTTCGTGGAACAGACAGTCTGCCGCTGCAAACATGGCGATCATTTCTTCTCTGCTTCCTCTGACTGTCAGAGTCAACAAAGATCCCCGTCTATCGCATTTTACAATGTCTAACTGCTTTAACAGCCGCTTCTCTTCCTCTTTGGAAGAAAAGACGCACTGGATTTTCTGGATGTTGCACTTCATCTCCTCCAGATCCTTCGATAAGAGCACGCCGCCCTGATGTAAAAGCCCCACATGATCGCAGATATCCTCCAGCTCCCGCAGGTTATGGGAGGCGATCACCGGAGTAAACTGCCGCTCCTGCATTTCCTTTGCAAAAATGCTTTTGACACTCTGGCGCATTACAGGATCGAGCCCGTCAAAGGTCTCGTCACACAGAAGGTACTCCGTCTTTGCGCTCAGCCCCAGCAGAATCGCGAGCTGCTTTTTCATCCCTTTGGAAAAGGTGCTGATCCTGCGTCTCGATTCCAGCCCGAAGCTGTTTAAGTATAAGTAAAACCGTTCCCGGTCAAAATTCCGGTACACGCTGCTGTAATAACGCTCCATGTCCTTCGGCGTCGCACCGTTGAAAAAGTACGGCTCGTCCGCGATGAAAAACAGCTTCGCCTTTGCATGCACATTGTCGTATACCGGCATGTTATCCACAATCGCTAATCCGTCATCCGGCTTAAATACCCCGCACGCCAGGCGCAGCAGCGTACTTTTGCCCGCGCCGTTTGTCCCGATCAGCCCGAAAACCTCTCCTTCCCGGACTGTCACGCTTACATTTTTCAGAGCTTCAATCCCGTCAAAGGATTTGCTCACATTTTTCAGTTCTATCATGTTTCCTCTCATTCCGCTGCCGGGGCTTTGGTCTCTTTTTGCCCTGCCGCAGCTGTATCCTCTTGTTCCAGAAACCCGGTCAGCTCCTTTACCGTCATCCCCATGCCCAGTGCTTCCTTTTTCAGATCCCGGAGCTTTTCCAAAATTTCCTGCTTCCGGACATCCTTTAGACTGTCGCTGTAGGCGACGTAGTTGCCCTTTCCTTTTACTGTGTATAAAAATCCGGTTCGCTCCAGCTCACTGTATGCCCGCTGAATCGTGTTCGGATTGATGGACAGCTCCACCGCCAGGGAGCGTACGGACGGCATCCGGCTGTTCGGCTCCAGCGCGCCGCTTAAAATCAGCATCTGGAACTTGTCCACGATCTGCTCGTACAGCGGTCTGGTATCCCGGTAATCCAGTATAATCATTCTTTCCTCTCATTTCTGCGCACGCCTTTTGCGCATGCCGAGTTTGTATCAAGTGCGCGCAGACACAAATCTCGTGATTGAAAAATTTTATTTTTCAATCTTTCCTCCTTCTCCCGATTCTTTTTGTCTTTTTCATCGATCCAGAACTGTATTGATTGTATTAAGTGTATTATCAGTATTAGTACACTTTGAATATATACAGAGCACGAGGCCTTGTCAAGAGATTTTTCTATCACTTTTCCTTGTTTTTTTCGCATAGCATGGTATACTGAGAAGAAAACTTAAATTTCAGGAAGCATTTCAAACTTATGGAGGGATTACACCATGCTTACGCTTCTGTCACGACTGTTCATCCCGGATTATGAGAATTATTCCAGCCCGAAGGTTCGCCAGGCATACGGCATTCTCACCGGCTCGGTGGGCATTTTTTTTAACTTTTTTCTGTTTGTGCTAAAGATCGTCGCCGGTATGATCAGCCATTCCATTGCCATCACTGCGGACGCATTCAACAACCTGTCGGACGCCGGTTCTTCGATCATTACGCTGATCGGATTTAAAATGAGCGGACAGGAAGCAGATTCCGACCACCCTTACGGACACGGAAGAATCGAATATCTCGCCGGGCTTTCCGTTTCTGCCATTATCCTCATCATGGCGGCAGAGCTTGCAAAATCCTCCTTTGAGAAGATCCTGCACCCGACCCTGCCGGAAATTTCTCCGGTTATTTTCTTGATTCTGGTCGCCTCCATTCTCGTCAAATTCTATATGTATTTTTATAATCACAAAATTGCCGGTGCCATCGACAGCTCTGCGATGAACGCAACAGCGTCTGATTCCTTCGGCGATGTGCTCGCTACCTCCGTCGTCCTCCTTTCTTCTGTTATTGGATGGATTTTCGGTCTTGCCATCGACGGCTGGTGCGGTCTTTTGGTCGCAGTCTTCATCTTTTATTCCGGCGTAAGCTCTGCCCGGGATACCATCAATCCGCTGCTCGGTCAGGCTCCCGACCCGGAGTTTGTCACAAAAATCCGCAGCATTGTGCTTTCCCATCCACAGATCATGGGCATTCACGACCTGCTCGTTCACGATTACGGTCCCGGACGACGGATGATCTCCCTGCATGCGGAGGTCAATGCCCAGGGTAGCTTTGTGGAGCTGCACGATCTGATTGATAACATAGAGCGCGAGCTGCAGCAGAAGCTTTCCTGCAGTGCTGTCATCCATATGGACCCGGTCATCACCGATGATCCGGAGATCAATGAGCTGCGCCATAAGGTCACCGATATTGTCTACCGGCTCGATGAGCAGCTGACGCTTCACGATTTTCGTATTATACGCGGTCCTACCCATACAAACGTCATTTTCGATGTTGTGGTTCCGTTTCATTTTAAAATGACCGATGCCCAGCTGCGCAGCTGGCTCGATGAACGGATCAAACAGATCGATCCGTCCTATTTCTGTGTAATCAATATCGACAAAAATTAGCGGATCTTCTGCTCCGCATGAAATATCGTTTTTTACAATGGAGGATTTTTCTCATGAGCTTACTCGAATTATTCCTTCTGGCTATCGGTCTGTCCATGGACGCTTTTGCCGTATCCGTCTGTAAGGGCCTGTCCGTACGCCGCGGCAGTATGAAACAGGCACTCACCGTCGGCATCTGGTTCGGCAGCTTTCAGGCGCTGATGCCCTTTCTCGGCTATCTTCTGGGCATCACGTTTTCCTCTCTGATCACGAGCATCGACCACTGGATCGCCTTCGTCCTGCTGGCATTTATCGGTTTCAACATGATCCGCGAAGCCAGAAGCGATGAAGAAAATGAATCCAATGACCGCTTCGATTTCAAAGCCATGCTTCCGCTTGCTGTTGCAACCAGCATCGACGCACTTGCCGTCGGCGTTACCTTCGCTTTCCTGCGGGTAAACATCGTTCCGGCAGTCAGCTTCATCGGCTGCATCACTTTCCTGCTCTCCGCAATCGGTTTAAAGGCAGGAAACATCATCGGCGCAAAAAACCGCTCCCGCGCAGAATTTGCGGGCGGTCTTGTCCTGATCCTGATGGGCATAAAGATTCTGCTGGAGCACCTCGGCGTGATTTCGTTTTAAAAGCTTTTGTGTGAGTTTGACTGAAAAATCTTTTGCTTGACAACTGTATGATGCAGTGTTAAGGTGGGCATATGCGATACACATTAACAATCACGGGAGATCCGGAAGGGATTTTCTGATAAAAGAAAGGAAAGGAGGTATGTTATGATGTTATTGTTCGTCGGATCAAATCAAAGCTATTTTGAATATCATAAGAATGCCTCCCGCCCAAACTGACGTTTTGATTCGTCTGACAAGAGCCGCGGCATTCTCATGCTGCGGCTTTTTTTATACAACAGGATGTTGAAAAACAGGCATTTTGTTGTCAATCAGGGCAGCCTGCCTCTTGTCTGATCCGGTTTCTTTACCGCTCTCAGAAAGCTCCGGGGCTTTCCTGAAAAAAAAGATTTTTTGCCGCAGAACATGCTTTCATGCTTCTGCGTTTTTTTATACCCAGGGGTATGTCCTGCCTTTGCAGGCATTATGAGCAAACGTCCCTTTCGACGTTATGTTTTTTACAAATGGAGCGAAAATCCTGTCTGGCGGGATTTTTTCCACATATATCAACTTCAAAAGAAGGGGGAATTTATTTTCATGAAAAAGTTGTCCTATTACTTAAAACAGCATATTCCGGGCTACCTGTTTGCCATCCTTTCGATGGTTATCGCGGTCAGCCTGGATCTGCTCACCCCGCAGGTGACCCGACATATCGTCGATGACGTCCTTGTGGGCGGTCAGATGGGGAAGCTCAAATATCTGCTGCTGGCGATTTTACTCATCGGCATCGGACGCTGTATTTTTCAGTACACCAAGGAGTTTACCTTCGATAAAATCTCCTCTACCATCGCCACAGACATGCGCCGCGATTTATTCGCACACATTCAGTCTCTGTCCGCCGACTTTTTTGACAAGACGAGCACCGGTGAACTGATGGCGCGCGTCAAGGACGACATCGACCGCATCTGGAATGCACTCGGCTACGTCGGCATGCTGATGATGGAGGTTGCGTTCCATGTCACCGTCATTTTATTCTGCATGTACAGTTTAAACTGGAAACTTGCAATCCTGCCAACGCTCTGCATGATTTTCTGCGCCGTCCTTGCGATTTTGATGGAAAACAGACTCGGAACTATCTACGAAGAGATCAGTGAGGAAAACGCAAAATTAAACACCGTTGCAGAAGAAAACCTCGCAGGCGTGCGCACTGTCAAAGCTTTTGCGCGGGAAAAATTCGAAATCAAAAAGTTTCTTTCCCACAATAAGCGCTACTACGAACTGAACATGACGCAGTCCCGCGTGTTTGTCCGCTACTCTCCGTACTTTTCCCTGATTGGAAAACTGCTGCCGCTTCTGGTGCTTTTGATCGGCGGTTACTTATTCCTGCAGGGAGAGCTGACGCTCGGCGCACTCAGCGCATTCGTACAATATTCCACCAATATCGTATGGCCGATGGAAATGCTCGGCTGGCTGTCCAACGACTTTTCCTCCGCGGTCGGCAGTTACCGCAAAATCCGCAAAGTGTACGACCAGAAGCCTTCGATTCAGGAACCCGAAGAGCCGATCGTCCTGCCGGAAGTGACCGGCGATATCCGCTTCGAGCACGTTTCTTTCCACAAAGAGGACCAGCATGAGATTCTTCACGACATCCATTTCCATGTGGAGGCAGGCAAAACGATCGGTATCATGGGCGCGACCGGAAGCGGCAAGACGTCCCTGATCCAGCTGCTCTGCCGCCTTTACGACGCGACGGGCGGCACGATTTATCTCGACAACGTGGATATCCGCAAACTCAGCCTGCGCCAGCTGCGCAGCTGTATTTCCACCGTTATGCAGGACGTCTTTCTGTTCTCGGACACAATTCAGGAAAACGTCATGCTCGGTCAGAAAGGAAGCTTAAACATTTCCGACGTGCGGCTCGCTTCCCGCGATGCACAGGCTTCGGAATTTATCGACCGGCTCTCCGATCAGTATGATACCGTAATCGGCGAACGCGGCGTCGGCTTGTCCGGCGGCCAGAAGCAGCGAATTTCCATCGCGCGGGCGCTGGCAAAGCATACACCTGTACTGGTGCTGGATGATTCGACCAGCGCACTGGATATGGAAACGGAATATGCCATCCAGCAGACCCTCACCCGGCTGCCCCATACAACCAAGCTCATCATCGCGCACCGTATCAGTGCCGTCCGTCATGCAGACGAAATCATCGTCCTGGAAAACGGACACATTGCAGAACGTGGTACCCACGAAGAACTGCTTGCCCTTCACGGGCTTTACTATCAAACCTGGCAGGCTCAGTTTGGCATGATGCCTGACCAGAAGGAGGTGACAGATTATGGCTGTTAATTCTTATAAGCAGGACGAACACAGCACAGACGTCGGTAAAATGAAGACGCTGATGCGTCTGTTCGCCTATCTGCTGGACTATAAAAAGGAGATCCTCGCTGTTCTGGCGATCATGGCGTTCTGCGTGTTTGTCAGTCTCGTAAACCCTCTGATCATGGAAAACGCGATCGACAAACATATTTCCACTGGCGATTTTCCCGGACTGGCAAAACTGATTGGAATCGCCGTTGTGCTGAACGTGATCATGATCCTTTTTGTCAAGCTGCGGATGCTGATTATGGCAAAGGTCTGCAACAGTATCCTCGTAACGATCCGCCAGCAGCTTTATACCCACATCCAGACCCTGGATTTTTCCTTTTTCGACAGCCGTCCCACCGGCAAGATCCTCGCCCGCATTATCGGCGACATCAACTCCTTAAAGGACGTGCTCGGCAACTGCGTCACGACGCTGATCCCGGATTTTTTCACAATCTGCGCCGTCGTCGTGATCATGTTTTTCAAAAATCCGGTTCTCGCAGCGGCTTCCCTGATCAGCCTGCCGCTGATGATCTTCTGCATGTGGTTTATCCAGGTGTACTCGCATAAGCGCTGGCAGATCCACCGCAAAAAATCTTCCAACTTAAACGCGTTTGTCCACGAGGATTTGTCCGGAATCCGTATCATCCAGAGCTTTTCCGCCGAACAGGAAACGATGGCTACGTTCCATCAACTGACGGACGAGCACCGGGATTCTTTTATCGACGCAGTGCGCTTAAATGACGCGTTCGGTTCCACCATCGATATTTGCTGGGCAATCGGCACTTTCGCCCTGTATTTTACCGGCATTGTCCTTCTCGGTCCCGATAAGATTTCCCTCGGTATCCTGATCGCATTCGGCTCCTATATTTCGATGTTTTGGAATCCGATTATGAACCTGAGCAACTTTTACAACCAGATCATCACCAATATCGCCGGAGCCGAACGTATTTTTGAGATTCTGGACACAGAGTCTAAAATTTCCGATGCTGACGGCGTGACCAAGCTGCCTCCGGTCAAAGGAGCTGTTACCTTCGATCATGTTTCCTTCTCCTATGATGGAGAGAAGCGCGTTTTAGACGACGTCAGCTTCCAGATCAAACCCGGCGAAACGATTGCTTTAGTCGGTCCTACCGGCGCAGGCAAAACGACGATCGTCAACCTGATCAGCCGCTTTTACGATATCCAGACCGGTCATATCCTGATCGACGATTACGACGTACAGAAAATTTCCATCGAAAGCCTCCGGCAGCAGATGGGCGTCATGACGCAGGATAACTTCCTGTTCTCCGGCACGATCAAGGACAATATCCGTTACGGAAAGCTCGATGCGACGGATGAAGAGATCATCGCAGCCGCAAAGGCAGTCAACGCACATGACTTTATCCTAAAGCTCGAAAAAGGATATGACACCGTATTATCCGAACGCGGCGGCGGTCTTTCCATCGGTCAGAAGCAGCTGCTCGCCTTTGCCCGCACGATGGTATCCGATCCCCGCATCCTGATTCTGGACGAGGCAACCAGCAGCATCGATACCAACACGGAAATCCTCGTGCAGGAGGGCATTGAACAGCTTTTAAAGGGACGTACCTCCTTTGTCATTGCACACCGCCTTTCCACGATCCAGAAGGCCGACCGGATCTTCGTCATCGACGATGGCCGCATCATCGAGGAGGGCAATGCAGCGCAGCTGCTTGCGCAGAAAGGCTTCTACTACGATCTGTACATGAGTCAGTTTAAAAATGTGATGTAACTCACTGCACCGCGGCATAAAGACGATATCATTTTGTTGTGCCGCTACATAAACAAAACGGCGTTGCCTGGAATTTCGTTTTCCAGACAGCGCCGTTTTTTGTGCCTTCTTTCTATTCTGCCCCTTCTTGCGCCCGTTATTCTTTTTCGGATAAGATCACTGCAAGCATTCCCTGCTCCACCGTCACACTGGACCGTTTTCCAATAAATTCATTGGAAATTCCGATCGGAAAGCTGTTTGTAATCTCACCGTCCTGCATTTCATATTTTAAATTCCGAATCGTAACGCCTGATGCCTTTTCCCCGATAGAAAACAGGGACAGAAAGCCTTTCGCTTCCGGTTTAAACCAGACCGTCTCGTTCTGCATCACGAATGCCGTCATCTTATCATCCATCAGATACCCAACTGCGCTGCACTGTTTTAAATAAATCAGGCACTGCAGGTTTGCCAGCGTATGCTCGAGTCTGCCGCCCATCCCGCCGTAAATGCGAAATTCCTGACAGCCTTCTCCAAGACCTATACGGATGGCAGCCAGCATATCCGTATCGTCCTTTTCTGTCGGAAGTACAACGACATGATCCGGCGCAATTTTTGCGATCTCCGCAATCTGCGGCATGTCCGATTCCTGCACGGAATCAAAGTCGCCCACAATCAGGTCCGGAACTATATCATATTTTCTGCAGGTATCGTAACCGCCATCCACTGCGATCACAAGATCCTCCGGCTTTGTTTCGATTTTTTGAACGTTGCAGTCTCCTGCTCCAATTAAGATACACCGTTGCATGCTGCCACTCCCTTCTGTCCATCTGCACCGCCTGCATGATACCCCCACGCTGCGGCAGCCTACTTACTCCTTCTGACGCTTCTCGTTTTCTCCGCCCCAGTCATAAATCATTTCCGCCGACGAGCCCTCCGCCGTGTAGGTCTTTTTTGCAAAGCGGTAATTCATCCGGGATACGACGTTTGTATTGTCCGTTGCAATCCCGCTTACCATTGTATTCCAGTACACGATCTCATATTCCGTATGGGGATAATATACCGCCGGATCGTAAGCTGGCACATACTCGATGCTGCTTCTCTGTACGCCGAGATCCTCCATCTTCTGTCCCAGCACCCGAATTGTACCACTTGGCTGTGCAAGAGAATCATCTTCTACAAAAGAAAACCTCCAGCCGTCCTCTGTAAGGAGAAATACGATCGCTTCTTTCGTGACCGGCACATAGGTATTGCCCGTCCAGTATTCCATCGTGCGGTTGATAAACGCATCCCGGATGGCCTCGTACTGATCCGTCACGATGAAATTCCGCGCCGACTTGTAGTCTTCCTGTTCAAACGCCTCAAACATCGGCGCGAAGTAATCGCTTATCTCCTGCTGTTTGGAAAGACATGCCAAAATGCCATCTGCCTCTGCATCTCCCAGCGCCTGTGCCCGTTCTACCAGTTCCTTCCAGCTGTCCCGATGCGAAAGGCTTAAATAAATCTTCTGTGCTTTCGGTATTATAAATCTGTATGCTGCTTCCTGGTAGCTGCTGTCCTTTTCGGCAAGCCCCAAAAGCTTTTCGGCAACGTCTGCATATTCGTCAAAATCAGAGGTTCCATCCAATTCGTCTAACATCAGGGACGCAGTATCCTCCTGCACTGTGATCTGCTCAACACAGCTTTCTAAAACGCTTCTGACACTTTCATGATCCGGATCTGATTCCAGTACGGTAAAACAACTCCTGATATCGTCCAGACCGGCAGTCTTTTCATTGACATGCTCCACTATGCTGTTCAATACAGTCGCACAGTAGTTCTGCAGCAGAATTTCGGACTGTGTCGTCTCGTATCCCTGATGCAGAATTTCTACCGCCTCATCCAGCTGTCCCTGTGCTGCATAATCGTCCGCCAGACCGCGATAAGCGCGCACGCTGCCTTCATCGATGGAAAGTGCCTCTGTATAAGCCTCCTGCGCCTCCAAATAATTCATTTCCGTCATATATTTTGCCGCAAGGGTCAGCTGCTTTTCCACCTTTGTTTGCGGTAAATTATGATAAATCAGCGTAGAACCTGCTGCCGCCACAATCACTGCTGCCGCTGCGATTCCGATCTTTTTCCTTTTCTGCGCTGATTTTTTTCCTCTTTTTTTCCACATGATAGATCTCTGCCTTTTCCTGTCTTTCTTCCGCCCTGATGCCAAAACCAACGGGTTTTCCGGCTGTTTCTGGTGCCAGAGCATACAGACGGTATTGTATCAACTTTTCTCCCGCTTTGTAAAGGCTTTACACGAAAAAGTCACAGATCCGGTCTTCTATTCCTAATCATGCTCCCATAGAGCGGAACATTCCAAACATAAGCCCCATACTCAGAAATGGTCCAAGTGCAATCTTTTGCTCTCTCCCATTTCGAAGTAACATCAGGCACAGACAGTATCCCCCTGCAAGCGCCATTCCAAACGCAAGACTGTCCCAGACAGCAGACAATCCCAAAAAGAAACCACCTGCCGCCATCAGCTTGACATCCCCGCCGCCGACTGCTCCCGGCCTGCATACAGCTGCCACAAAAAGCGGCAACCCAGCAATAAACGCCCCGGCAAGACGCATTCTTATAGAAGGCTGCGGCATCCAAAAAAGCGCAGCAAAACCGGTCAGGAACAGAAATCCCGTGATCGCGTCCGGAATCTTTCTTTTCTTAAAATCACAAAGGCTGGCTGTAATCAGACCTCCCATAAAAAGCACATCCAACAAGTAGCTTCCTGTTTCTTTCATTTTTTCCGCTCATTTCTGCGCACGCTTTTTGCGCATGTCGAGTTTGTGCCAAGTGCGCGCAGACACAAATCTCGCGATTGAAAAATTATATTTTTCAATCTTCTCCCTTCGTACTGCACATTCCATCTCATCTGCCGCATGCAATGGCATGTGCTGCACGGCTCCCCTTATCTGCTTTCCATTCTAGCAAATTCGCGACTTTCCGGTAAGCCGTAATGTCTCACAAAATCGACGATCCAAACACACGTTCTTTTTGTAACCACTTGCAAATTTGGCAGCAATTTCAAAACTGGTATGGTAAAAAAAGTGTAAAATGGCACTTTCTATCATGCCACATATTGCTTATGATAAGAAAAACTTTGATGAGGAGGATTTCCACTATGAAAAAAGAATCTTTTCAGAAGCTGGTTCTGACCGGTGTATTTGCAGCATTATCTTATGTTGTCTTCACTTTTTTGCAGATTAAGATCCCGCTTCCCGGCGGCGACGCAACAAGCATCCATCTCGGCAATGCAGTCTGTGTTCTCGGTGCGCTGATCCTTGGCGGTCTCTGGGGCGGCATCGGAGGTTCCATCGGCATGACCATCGGCGACCTTTTCGATCCCGTCTATGTCGTATATGCACCCAAGACCTTTATTTTGAAGCTCTGCATCGGTCTGATCACCGGTCTGATCGCACATCATTTCGGTCACATCACTTATCAGACAGACAAAAAGAAAATCGCCCGTATTGCAACACTTGCAGCACTGGGCGGACTGATCTTCAACACAATCTTTGATCCTCTTGTAGGATATTTTTACAAGCTGCTGATCCTGGGCAAACCCGCTGCAGAGCTGACTCTGGCATGGAATATCACTGCAACAGCCATCAACACCGTGATTTCCACCATCGTTTCCGTTCTTGTATACATGGCGCTTCTGCCTGCACTCAAAAAGACCGGTCTGTTCTTTCAGGTCGGCAAAGAAGGATCTTCCAAATGAATCTACAGATTCCCAAAAAGGCGGCAGTCATCAACAGCTTCGCCGGATATGGACGCTGTTCCCTCACCGAGGCGCTTCCCATTTTGAGCGCCATGAGGGTGCAGGCGTGCCCGGTGCCTACCGCCGTTTTTTCCAATCATACAGGGTTTGCAGCCTTCACCTGTCAGGATCTGACCGCGTTTCTTCCCTCCTATCTGGAGCAATGGAAACAGTTAAATCTTACGTTTGACGGTGTTTTGTGCGGATTTTTAGGACAGGCAGAACAAATTCTGTCTGTTTCTTCCTTTCTTTCCGACCAGAAAAGCCGAGGCTGCCAAACAATTCTCGTCGATCCCGTCATGGGCGATCACGGAAAACCCTATCGCACGATCACACCAAAACACTGTCAAAAGTTGCGCAGCCTGATTCCGCTGGCAGACATCATTACGCCCAATATCACGGAAGCATGCCTTTTGACGGATACGCCCTGGAAAGACGGCTTCTGGAATGAATCTGAGCTTTCTGAGCTTTGTCAAAGGCTTCACAAACTCGGTCCGTCCAAAATCGTCATCACAGGTCTGCCCTGCCTGATCCATGGGAAAGAAGGCTTTGAAAATTATCTGTCCTGCAAGGAGCCGTTTTCTCAACGCGCCTGCCTGACGCCCTCTGCAGGTCCGTCCCGACATGGAACCGGCGATATTTTCGCTTCGATCCTGATGGCGGACGCACTAAACGGCGTCGATTTTTCCGTCTCCGTCCAAAAGGCGGCGGATTTTATTTCCAAATGTATTTTCGCATCGAAAGCGCTGCAGATTCCGGAGCCTGATGGCGTCTGCTTCGAAAATTTCCTGGCAGATCTGGCAGATCAGTAAATGATGCATTTTCCTATGAAAGAAACAAAAGATCCTGCATTGTCCGGCGCAAATGCGCAGCTGCAATGCAGGATCTTTTTTGCAATCTGTTATTTCGATCCGGCTCTATTTTACCAGCACTTTCTCAATTTCTGCGATATAAAGCGTATGGAAATCCTTATCCGGATACCAGGAATCCACGGTCTTTTGATCCAGAAATGCCGCTTCCTCCATGGGCTGTGCGAACAGCTTACGGCACACGAGCGTCATCCGGCTTTCTTCAAAAACGGGTGCGCCATCTACAAGTGACTCTGTCAGTCCGCTTTTGGCGATCTTATCCTCTGTCCTTCCAGATACCGTTCCCATGTAATTTAACATCTCCCGCTGTGTTTCCGGGAAAATACCAAGGGAAAACGTCTCTGTCTGATCCAGAAAAGTCTTCGTGTAGCGCTGTGGGCGAATCACGATCATCACGACCGACTTTCCCCACATTTCACCTACTGCTCCCCAGCTCGCCGTCATGGCGTTGCTTTTGCCGTCTTTGTTTGCTGCTACCAGCAGCCACTCCTTTCCGATCAGCTCGAAGGGGTTATCCTTGATCTCCTGCGGTTTAATTTCACGAAACATGATGCTTCCTCCCGTCTTTAGTCCACGATTCCGTCATCTTCCGGAATGATCACTGCCAGAATAAAATACAGAATCAGTCCGAGAAAGCCTGCACCTAAAAACAGGCTGACAAGTACATATAAAATGCGGATCACTGTCGCATCGATCCCGAAGAAATCTCCAAGACCGCCGCACACGCCGCATACCATTCTGTTCGTTGTGGAACGAAATAATTTCTTGTTGTTCATAATGATGTCCTCTCTTTCTTTGTTTTATTTTAATCCTGTTCGAAGTAAATTTCAATATTTCCCATGGAAGAGTCCAAATTCATCTTTCCGGACGCCTTATTGCAGATCACGGAATTTTCCACGGAAATGCCGTCAAATTCCACGTTTCCCAGATCACTGTCGATTTCATAATCAAAATCGTCTTTACTCTGTGAAAGCTTCAAGATAATGTTTCCAAGCTCTGCATCTGCATCCACCCTATCTGTGATGCTTCCCGAAAAACGGATGGCACCTGCTTCTGCATCCGCTTCCAGCTCTGCTGCCTCACTGTCCGTCAAAGTAATGGCTCCCGCCTCCACGGACAAAATCAGCTTTTTCATCTGCAGCCCGGATGCTTCAATGCTTCCAGCGTCTGCCGAAAATTCCATTTCCTCCGCTGAAAAATTCTGCAGTGCCACATACGCTGCCTCTACATCGATTTCGATCTTTTTCCAGTCCATCGATTCCGGAACCGTCAGGACGATTTCGCCACTCTTTTGAAGCGGTTTATGGTTCTTTTCTTCCAGATACAGGCAGTTGTCTTCGATATAACAGTTCATCTTATCCCGGTTGCTTCCGCTGAGGATAATCGCATCGGACTCTCCGGGAACAATTTTTAATGCCAGGGTATTTGCGGAAATCTCCATCTTTTCCGGTGATTTTCCGTTGAACGAAATTACCTCGCCTGTGCTGTCGTTTCCTGTATCCGCAGGACTGTCCGTTTCCCGTGACAAAATCTCAATCGATTCTTTTGTATTTTCCGGTAAATTCAAACCGATAAACGTATCACTGCCGCCGAAATGAATATAACGACTGTTGATCTGATCAATATTTTTCCATCCACCCATAGAACTTCCGATCCCGATGAAAAGAAATCCTGCTGCAATGCAGATGATCGAACCTGCAATCATCCCTTTTTTCCAGTTTTTCATGCTGCCCTGCCTCCTTTTCTCGTCACAATCCTGTGCAGGCAGTTACACAATGCCCGGACACCTGCCGGAACCACCTTACCGATCAGCCATCCCATAAGCATCGTCACCAAAACGCCGATTCCAATTGCTGCCAGACTGATGCCGATTCCAATCATCGCCGCTGCCGGCCACGCTGCAATCTGTGTAAACGCCTGAATCAGCGCCCAGATGCCCACGCCTGTACAAACGATTCCGCAGACCAGCAGTGCAATTCCTGTGATAAACAGGGCAAAGAGAACGGAAATTGCCGTCACAAGCAGCCCAAACCCAATCGGAAGCATCACAGGCGCTGCGAAGACGATCAGCAAAATCCACAGCCAGACCGGAGGTTGCCTTCTGCGGGCAGCGCTGGAATCGTCAGCTGCATAGCTGTCGGTGCTCTGGGAGTCCGCATCAGAACGGTCGCCGCACGCAGGTTGCTTTACCCGCTGCAGCTCTTCCTTCTGCGGCTCCCGGTCGACATAGCCGTTTTCGGAGAAATAACCGCTGTCACCCAGCTGACCGGTGCGGCTGCTGTCCTGCCAATTTTCGTCCGCCTGGCCGCTGCGCTCGCCAGCGTCGCTGCTATCCTGCCGCAGTCCGTTCCGGATAGAATCCGCGACTTCCTCCGGTGTGCCGAGTTCCTGCAGAATATCGAAATCTCCTGCGTCGCCCGCGTCGTTTAAGTAATCCTCATAATATTGCAGCGCTTCTTCCCGCTCCGCCTGCGGAACATCTAAAAGCTGCGCTTCCAGACGATTTAAAAATTCTGCCCTGTCCATCAATTTTGTCCTCCCTCAAAAAGTGCCGTTATCTTCTCAGAATATCGAATCCATTCCGCTTCATACAGCGAAAGCTGCGCTCTTCCTTGCTCCGTAATCCGATAATACCGCCGATTCCTGCCTCCGAATTCCATATCGTAGACTTCCAGGCAGCCGTCTTTTTGCAGTCTGCGAAGCACCGGGTACAATGTCGATTCCGACAGATCGATCGCCTGGCGGACCTCCTGCGTGATTTTATAGCCGTATGTCCCTTCCGGCTCCCGGGAAACAACTGCAAGAACAATCGCATCCAGCAGCGCAGAGCCTGTATTAAAAATCATACGTTCCCATCCTTTCCCTAAACCTGTATCTTCTGCAATATTATACATTGTATAATATTGTTTGTGTTATAAACTATAAGCTACGTTTTTCATTTTGTCAAGGGTGACAAGGATGATAAAAAAGAATGTGCCCTGGCGCATCCTCGTAGAGCGTTTATTATCGTATGGAAACGAAGTTTCCTATACGATAAAAGAATGTGCCAGGGCACATTCTCGCGCCGAGGCGCGGTTGCTTCAGCAACCATCTACCCTTGCGCCGCGTGCGCATCCTCGCGGAGCGTTTATTATCGTATGGAAACGAAGTTTCCTATACGATAATAAAGCCGGCCTGCTCGCCGGGCTCCAGTGTACTCGCAAATGATAGGAAAAGTGTTTCAAAAATTTTTCTTCCACCGAGAAACCTGGACAAGCGTGCGGTCATATCTTAAACCATAACTATCCATTCGGAGGCTCATAACCATGAGTGATTTATCAGCTACCAACTGCGGATGCGGCAATACCTGTCAGAACGGCGGTCTTTTCGGCGGCAACAGTTGCTGCCTCATTCTGATTCTGCTGTTATGCTGCGGCAACAACGGACTCGGCGCAAACAACGGCTGTGGCTGTAACGACGGCTGCAACAACGGCTGTAATTCCCTGATCTGGATTCTGCTGCTTCTGGCTTGCTGCGGCAACGGCTGCAGCGGAATCGGCACGAATAACGGCTGCGGATGCAATAATGGCTGTGGATGCTGATTCCATAGGTATCTGAGCGCATCTGGCTCCCATCCCAAAGGGCATTGCTTCCTCCGGGGGTAATGCCCCTTCGCGATGCAAACGATTTTTCGAGTCCCACAGACGATCTCTGACAGACTGGCAAAAGCAATTCCTTGTTGTCCTATTCTATCTGACTGTTTCATAGAAATAGAATAAACACCGGAAGGAAGCTTTTTAATGAACGTCTGTGAAAACAAAGCTGTCATCGCCTTTGATACGCTCTATACCCAAAACCATATCCAGATTTTAAAAATCCTGCTGCCATATTTTGACCCATATGGTCAAAGCCATCTAGCGGTCTGGATCAAATATCTGGAGCTGCGCTACACCCTGGAATATGTTTCCAGGCATCCGTCCCCTCCATACAAAAATCAAACCTCCGGTACATCCTCTCCAGATTTTGCCGTGCTGTTTGAGCAGATTAAAAATTTTTGTTCTCCCCGGGAAAAAGCACTGTTTGGAGAACTTCTCAACCTGCAGAAAAATCTCGAGCTGTTCGAGGAAATGAAAGGGATGATGCAGCTGTTCGAAACGTTGAGGGAAAGTGCGCCCGACGCAGATGCCGATACTGCGGCAGATGCAGACTGTTCCGGCACGAATCCGGATGCCGGTTATACTAAAGCAGCTGCAAGAGCAGGCAGCGAGACGGATACTGCCGCCGGGCAGGCAACGTCCGCTTTCGATTCTGCGTCAGCATCTTTGACAGAAACTACCACTTCTCCCGGCAATTTCGACCCGATGACATTTTTAAAGGGCATGCTCTCGCCTGAACAGCAGGAGATGTTCGAGGCATTTCGCGATGGGCTCTAAATGCCGCTTTTTCCAAAAAATATTTTCAAAACGGAGGGTTTTATGACCAGTCAACGAAACAGCAATACAAACACCATCCCGGAACCAAACTGGATGAAGGAAGAATGCGTCCAGAGCATTCCCAAAGAAAAGCTGCAATTTTTACAGAAGCTCGTCTTTGAAAGCAGCTCGCTTTCACAAAAAGAACTGCTGCCGTTTCTGATGGCGCTGGCACAGAAAAGCTACGAAGCATCCATCAGTTTTTCCGACACAGAAATTTCTTCCATCCTCACGGCAATCCGCAAATATGCCACACCGGAGGAACAGCTGAAAATGAATCAGATCGTCCGCCTGATGGCAAAGAAAATGCCCGGAAAGAGGGAGTAAAGCTCCCGCCTTCCGGGTGTTTTCAAGAAACCTTCCGGGTGTTAAACTTTTCAGATATGGAAACCTTCTGTGATCCGTCAGTCCCCTGAGCTTTCTGCAGTTTCCGTTTCGCCAACCGCCTCGACATTCTCACCGTCTGCGTCCGCACTTTCTGTCTCGCCATCTGCGCTTTCCAATGTCTGCACCGCAGCCGTTTCCTCTATAGCGTCAGTTGATGCCGTCTCGTCTGCAGAATCCGCTGTCTCCGTTTCAGTCTCCGTCTCGTCGATGAAGTCCTCCGGATCCTTATCGAAATCCGTCACGATATTGCTGGAAACGAGGTAAACATTGTCGTCGCCTTCCACTTTGATGTAATACTCAGAAAGCAGATCGCTCTTATTTCCGGCATAAATCACAACCTGTGTTCCATCGGAAAGGACTGCCGTGATCGTCCGGAAAGGCTCCTCCAGTCCGTACTGGGAAAGATCCTCCGGCGCTTCCACAACGGTTTCCGTCGTCGTGATGTTGGCGATTTCATTCAACAGCGTGTTAACTGTCGATTCCTTAATGGTTTCATCCGGCAGGCTGTTCTCCGTCCAGATGTCGTCTGTTTTCACCAGATGAACCTCGTAGTCGCCGGAAAGGATCAGCTCCGTCACATCATCCTTATTGAAGTTGGTAACGTCAACGGAAACGGTTTCTTCCTCCGTTTCAAATGTATGATTCCGGATGATAAAATATCCGCCGACGCAGACGATACATAATACAAGTAAAATCAAAATTTGAATTTTCTGCTTTTTCATTTATCTCTTTCTCCTTCTGATCCAGATGATAATACCGGCTGCCAGCAGACCGATAGGAAGGATGCCCATCAGGAGGATTCCATAGCGGACAGCAGATGCCGTAGGCACGGTCGCATAGGTGGACGCCATTGATTTGGTCGGGATGGAAATACTCTCGCTCTCTCCTGCCATCGTGCTGATCGCGTTGGTGAACAGCGTCAGGTTGTTATCCATCGTGTACTGGTTTGCCGACTCTGTGAACAGATAGGACGAGCTGTATAAAATCAGCTGTGCTTCTTCGCCGGAAGCAAGTGTTTTCACCGCTTTTACGCCGACAGTAAATGGTCCTTGCGCATCGTCCTCTGTTTTCTTGACGTCGGAGGACTGATTTAAATCGGTCTTGCTGTACGCCTTCTCCGAAGTTGTCAAAAGAGTGGTCAGCGTAACGCCATCCTTCTCCTTCGTCAGAATCGGCTGGGCATACGGCATCATGATATAATCATAGCTCTTTCCGTAAACGCCGTTCGTCAGGCTGTCGGAGGAAACGTTCGGCAGCAGATAGATCGGATTCTGATACATTCTCGCATTATCCTGCTCCACGATCAGACCGTTCCCGATGGAAAGTCCGAACTCGGAAAGCACCTTTGTCAGGTTCGGTATCTCCTCAGAGAAGCTATCGATATAAGAGGTGGAAATCAGAACCTTTCCGCCGTTGTTTAAGTATGCAATCAGCTTATCGGCATCCTCTGCGTTTAAGTCGTTTGTAGGGGAAAGGATCAGGACTCCATTTGCATCGTCCGGAACACTGTCCTCTGTCAAAAGTGTCAGCTCCGCAAGGTCGACATTTTCCTTTTTCGCGCCGTTCTCAAACGAGCTGTCCAGGCTGGCTTCTCCGTGACCGTTTAATTCATAAACAACGGAGGTGGAATCGCTCGTCACATAGGCGATGGCGCTTGTCAGCTGTCCTTCTGCATCGTAGCCGCTGACAGAGCTGGAATAGTTGCTGTAGTCATATTCGTAAATATTATTGTAATTGATTACCTTAAATCGCTGTGCGGATTCCACGATCATGGAGTTTACGGAAATGCTGTCGGTATAATCCTTATAAAAATCAGGGGAAACGACAGGATCCTTGTAAACCAGCTTGATGTGATCGGAAAGCTCTGCATAGCTTTTCAGCGTCTGCTGCAGCGTTTCATCCTGGCTGTTCTCCGAATTGATGACATAAATCGTCACATCCTCAGACAGGTTTTTGACGAGATTTTTCGTCGTCTGTGTCAGCGTATATAGCTTCTGGCTCGTTACATCAATCTTCGTATAGCGATCCGGCAGGGCGGAAAATCCGAGGTTTAAGAACACCGCAATCGCTACGACAAGGGCGATCATACCGCTGCTGTAAGCGCTGATTTGCAGCGTTTTTACCGAAACCTGATATCTTCTCTTCTGGATCGACTGAACCGTTAAGAATAAAAATACAATGATCAAAGTTATAAAATACAGGACGGATTTCAGATTCAGCGTTCCCTCCACCATAGCGTCGAGACGGTCAGTGAAGTTGTAAGCGTTTAAAATTCTTGTCAGCAGGTTGCCTGTTTGGGAAATCAGTCCGGTAATGGAGGACATCATGTAGCCGACAAATAAAAGGGCAAAGGAAAGCACCGCTGCGATGATCTGACTTTCTGTGATTGAGGAAATAAACAGGCCAATCGCAAGGCAGGTCAGACCAAACAGATAATAAGCCAGCAGCGCCGTATAGCTTTCGCCCATCGGAACGGTTCCGTAGCGGCTTAAAATCAGCGGGAACAGCGCCATCACCGCAACCGGAATGGTAAAGACGGTCGCCATCGCAAGGTATTTGCCTGCTACAATTCCTCCGATCGAAACCGGAGAAGTCAAAATCAACTGATCCGTTTTCTGCTTACGCTCCTCTGCCAGCATACGCATGGACAAAATCGGTGTCGATAACAGCAGTAAAAACAGGATACTGGAAAAGCTCTGTCCGACATTACTGTAGCCGGACAGCAGATTGATTGCAAAAAAGTAAAGTCCGGCAAGACAGATATGTGCTGCAATAAACAGCCAGCCGGTTACCGTCGTAAAGAATGTTTTTAATTCTCTTTTATAAATCGCTGTCATTGTTTCGTCTCCTCCTCGGGCTTATCGGTCAGCTGCAGGAAGATATCCTCCAGCGATCCCGTCTTTTTCTCCATGCCAAGCAGGGGCATCCGATTCTCTGCCAGCTCATAAAACAGCGGCTCGCGGATATCGCAGTCCGCCTTCTCCGAAACCTGTGCGAGCACGGTTCCATCTTCTGCTTCTGTCGTCGTAAAGCTTTCTACGCCGTCCAGATTTGACAAAAGCGTCTTTAACTGCGCTGCAGTTCCCTTTACGCAAAGCTCCAGCTCGCCTGCGCCCTTTAGCTTTGCCTGCAGTCCGTCCGGCGTATCGCTTGCAACCAGCTCACCCTTGGAAATAATCAGGATCTGGTCACACACTGCACTGACTTCGGACAGAATATGCGAACTCAAAATAACTGTATGGTCTTTTTTGAGACTGCGGATCAGCTCACGCATCTCGATCATCTGTCTCGGATCCAGACCGACAGTCGGCTCATCCAGAATAATCGTCTCAGGATCGCCGAGCACTGCCTGTGCCAGACCGACTCTTTGTTTATAACCTTTGGAAAGGTTGTTAATCAGACGCTTCCGGACATCCTCCAGCTGCGCGGTTTTGATCGCCTTTTCGATCTGCGCTGCTCTTTCCTTTCCCGGAATGCGCTTTAATTCTGCTGCAAATTTCAGATATTCCTCAACGGTCATCTCACTGTACAGCGGCGGAATTTCCGGCAGATAACCGATATGTTCCTTTGCCTTTTCCGGCTCTTTGACGATGTCAAAGCCGTCCACCTTTACGGTTCCGGCAGTCGGTGCCAGATATCCTGTAATCATATTCATGGTGGTCGATTTTCCGGCTCCGTTTGGTCCTAAGAATCCGTAGATCTGTCCTTCTTCAATCCGGACATTCAGATCCTTGACCGCATAGTGATCGCCATATTTTTTGACCAGATGCGAAATCTCAATCATAGTGAGATCCTCCCTTTCAAATTTTACACTTTCTTAAGTTTATCGGAATTATGTGTTCATTTCAGGAGGATTCTGTGAGAAAAGTGTGTTTAAAAAATGGAAAAAATGTGTTCTGCGGGATATTGCTGCAGTGCAAGCCCAATCCCGCCCAGAGGTTTTTTCTTTCCCATAAAAGAATGTGCCTTGGCACATTCTCGCGCCGAGGCGCGGTTGCTTTAGCAACCA
>OHAC01000486.1_pt1 | contig 41716 bp, 36 predicted proteins | sample 1577051 | NCBI WGS metagenome assembly OHAC01 (sample SAMEA3541499, study PRJEB24748) | human gut metagenome | biome: human gut; feature: human-associated habitat; material: faeces | place: China | collected 2012 | reverse complement strand
TATCTTGCAGACAAAGAGGAAAATAAGGAAAAGTTCCTCCGCCTTTATGTGGAACCTTCAGATGGGGATGCCATGGTAACGGTACAGAAAGTAAAAGGTGTTGAGAAAGTATCCATGCCGGTTGTGGCAAACGGAAAAACGAAACGTGTAAATGTATACTGGGAAACAGATGCAAGCGAAGCACAGGTGAAGATCACGGTAACAGCTGCCGGAAGCGGAAAAACAGACTATCTTCTTACCATACAGCGAAAAGAAAACGTTCCGACACCAACACCTACAGAAGTACCGGAGGTGTTCGGACCATGGAAAACGATCTCTGCAGCCACGGTATTTGCGCCGGCTGTACAGATGCGTACCAGCAACAAGGGCCGCAAGGAAAAGAGGACCGTCGGCAAAAAACTGACACCTACGATCAAGGTAACGGCTACCCGCATTAAGCTGAAAGTAAAACAGTCTACTTCCAAAATAAAGGTTTCCGGACTTGCAAAGGGTGATTCCGTTAAAAGCTGGACTTCCAGCAATAAGAAAATCGTTTCTGTAAACAGCAAGGGAACGATGAAAGGCTTGAAAGCCGGAAAAGCCAAAGTGACCATTACACTGGCCAGCGGCAAGAAACAGGTCATTTCCATTACTGTGCAGAAAACAACGGTAAGAACAACAAAGATCACCGGACTGAAATCAAGAGTGACTGTTGCAAGGAATAAAAAAACTTACGCTGAAACCAGTCATCAGCCCGATCACTTCCCAGGAGAAAGTTACCTACAGTTCTTCAAATAAGAAAATCGCAACGGTAAATTCCAGTGGCGTGATCACCGGAAAGAAAAAGGGAACAGCCTATATCACAGTGAAATCTGGAAAGATCCGTAAAAAAGTAAAAGTAGTTGTTAAATAAAAATGATTCAAGCAGGAGCTGCCTTTCATGAATACACATGGAATGGCAGCTCCTTTTTTCATTTTTTGCATGTAGCTTTATTTGCAGAAGTAGATTACGATATTAATAGTTGACCAAGAGAGAAGAATGTTTAGATAATATGTTATAGTGATAATGGAAGCATGGTAACAAAAAAATTATAAAAATAGAAAAAAAGTGCAACCAAACAGAAAAAAATACGTTCTATATAATAGAAAACATTAATATGGCACACTGTAAATAACCTATCTGCATAAAAACACTAATATACAGGGGAGAAATGTGATATGGAAGATATACATATTATAAATTTATTTTTAGAAAGATCAGAAGATGCAATTCGCCAGGTAGAAGTAAAGTACGAAAAATTTTGCTTTAAGATTGCATGGAATATTTTATATAACACAGAAGATTCAGAAGAATGCGTAAATGATACGTGGCTGATAACGTGGAATAAGATTCCGCCTAAAACGCCAACAAAATTATCTGCATTTCTTGGAAAAATAACCAGAAATTTGGCATTGGACAATTTCAGAAAGAAAAATGCTTCAAAAAGAGCAGATACACATATGATGGATATTTGTGGTGAAGTGGAAAAACTGGAAAATACAATAAAGGATTATGTGGAAGAGGATATAAAGAAAAAGGAAATTTTGAATATTTTAGAAAAATTTTTAAGTAATTTAAAAGCAGGGGACAGGGATATTTTTGTCAGGCGATATTGGTATATGGATAATATTAAAGACATTGCAAAAAGACATGGATGCTCTGAGACTAAAATTAAATCTAGTCTTTTTCGAAGCAGAAACAAATTATGGGAAGAGGTGAAAGAAATCATATGAAAAAAGAAAACAATTTTTTGGATCTGATGGGAGAAATAGATGAAAAATTTGTTTATGAAGCTTCCCTGCCATGGGAAAAGCGAAATGTTAATTTGAAATTAAAATTAGCAAAGATTGCAGCAGCAGGAGTTGTAATAGCATTATTGATAGGAGGCTTTGGACATCCGCATGAGATAAAGGCGGCCTGGGAACAGATTACTTCGTGGATTCAAACTGCATTGGGGATTAATGAAAATGTAGAATCATATATAGATAGTGTTGGAAAAACGATTACTAAAAATGGAATTTCTATTACGCTAGATGAAATTGCTGCTGATAAGGAGAATTTATGGGTGGCAATATCTGATAATATAAATGATTCAAAAGAAAAAGAGACTATTCTACTAACAGAAGTGGAGATAAATGGAAAAGCGGCACAGTTAGATGGAACATATGCTCTGGAGAAAAAGGAGAACGGAACAGATGGTCAGGTTTGTCATTATAGGTTGGAAGATACAACTATTAAAGATAATACAGCAGATATAAAAATGAAAGTATGGTTATTTGATCCAACAGAAATGGATACTGCAGATACAGAAGATACGGATGACTATATTTTTGAATTTTCATCAAATTGGGAAGAACTGGAGAAGAATACCATAAATGTAAATGTGAATAAAAAAATAAAGATATCTCCAAATCAAAATCTGACGATTTCAAAAATGAGCTTAAACGATTTGGCAAGTACAATTTATGGAAATTTGGATAATAAAGAATATGAAGATTATTATTTAATAGGAACCGACGATAAAGGAAATCAGGGGCTTTATAGAATGACAAATTATGGAGACACAGAGACTGTGTTTGAAGAAAGCAGAAATAATACAAAATATAAAGGAATTTCTCCAGATGCTAAAACGGTGACATTAGAATTATATGTAAATAAAGAAGAAAAAAACAGAACAACATATAAAAAATATGAAACTGGAACAGAAGATACTTACGGAGAAGGCGTAGGACGTGTTTATGAAAGTGATGAAGATCCTCTGGATTTATATAGCCCAGTGGAAGGAAAAATAGAAATTAAAATCAGATGACAAAAGAATAATTTAATCGAAGAGAGGGATGAGATACCGCAATTGGATATTTTTACTGTAGAGATAAAAAAAATAACAATAAAATGTTTGGTGGTACATTTAAAATTCGTATAAATAAAAATGGTAAAATTACATTTCCGTAAGTAATACGAGAAGTTGATTAAATCTTTGAAAATCGAAAATACAAAATATAGCAAAAGTGCGATTTACGCCAACAATATCTTGTGTTAATATGATTGTGAGATTTGTATTTGTATCTGTAGACACAGATAAGAAACGCTGGTTCCGGATCTGACCGGGAGTAAAACATTAAGGAGCCAAAAGCCTCCTGCCTTTGTAATGAATAAGGTCATTTAGAATGAAAATTTCTAAATGGCCTTTTTTTGTTGCAAAAATATGGCAGACAACAAGTACAGATCAGCAAATAAGGAAAGGAGGATCACAAAAAAACACAAGGAAAAAGAATCTTTTGTAGCTGCGGATGAAAGGAAGACGATTGAGTTTGTTGATGTGACTGTCAAAAGCGAACCACATGAAAATAAAGCAGAAGAACTGGTTTTGTTTTTGGAACGTTATTATCAAAGCGGACTTAGCGAACAGGAAATACGAAAAGCAGTAAATTTAACTGCTATGCTGGTAAAAGAAAAAGCAGAAAAAATTGGAGCAAGGCTTGTACTTAGCAGCAGTTATAAGAATGTTCTGGAAAATAAAAACTATGTTTTGACAAACTTTTATATGTACATTTCTGCATCAAAAAATGGAAGCCAGTATCTGGACAGCCTTGGAGGGGCCGCTGGTGTCAGTGCTTCCGGAAGCTATACCTGCAATACATTTTTGCTGGAAGCAGAAGAGAGGAGAGAAGAGAGCTTATGAATATACGAAGAGCAGGAAGAAAAGTAGTAAAAAACCTACATAAAGGGTATGGCATATATCGGATCGGTTTTGTAAATATTTATGGTGAGGAAGATGAAACAGAATTGGATGCTATGAATATCAATGATCTGGAAAGACTATGGCTGTCCCTTTGTCCGGAATTTGCGTGTAAGGGAAACAGTGTACGCTATGTGGAACGGGTAGGTTAAAGAACGTCCGATGCAATTCTGGGAAAAAGTGTCTTGTAAAGGTCATTCATTGATGCTAAGATAAAATAAACAAAAGCATTTTCGAAAATTTCTTCATAACATAAAAAGAATAAAGTGGGAAGTGACAGCGAACGTGGCAGATGAAAAAATTATGCCAGAGAACGGATTGGAAGTACGTTACGAAAGATATAAAGGTATTATTAAGAATTTTACACTCATGAGTGACATATTTATGAGAAATGTTTTCAAACAGAGAAAATGCCTGGAATATGTTTTACAGGTCATTATGGAAAAACAGGATCTGAAAGTAATTGATCAGATCATCCAGAAGGATTATAAGAATCTGCAGGGACGATCCGCAATCATGGACTGTGTTGCCAGAGATTCCGAAGGCAAACAGTTTGACGTGGAGATCCAGCAGGATAATGAAGGTGCATCACCTAAGAGGGCACGTTACCATAGTGGTTTGATGGACATGAACACTTTAAATCCGGGTCAGGATTTTGATGAATTACCGGAAAGCTATGTGATCTTTATTACCAGGGATGACATCCTTGGGTATGGCTTTCCTATTTACCATATTGACAGGCATATCAAAGAAGCCGATGATAGCTTTCAGGACGAAGCACATATTATATATGTGAATTCCAGAAAACAGGAAGACACAGAACTTGGGAGACTTATGCATGATCTGCATTGTAAGAATGCTGATGAAATGCACAGTCCGGTTCTTGCAAAACGGGTACATGAATTAAAAGACACGCAGAAAGGAGTTGAGCTTATGTGCCATGAAATGGAGAAAATCTACAGCGAGGGAATGGAAAGTGGGGAGAAACGTGGTGAACTCAAAAAAGCAAAAGAAACAGCACTTTCACTTGCAGAAATGGGTCTGCCTGTTGAAAAAATTGCAAAAGCTGTAAATCATAATGTGAATGAAGTCCAAAAATGGATTGATGAAAATCTATGTGCAATAAAATAAGGAACGCATTTATAAATGGGCAGGTCTGTTGGGCTTGCCCTGATTTATATAATATCGTGCTTAAGAGTAAATATCCAGTTATAATAGAGCAGTTATTCTGTATCAGAGTTGTAGAGACATCAGCCATAAATATATTGTATTAGAAAAGGAGCCTGTCAAATGAAAACATTAGTTATCTATTTTTCGCAGAAAGGAAAGACAAAAGAAGCTGCTGGACGGATCGCACAGCTTTCCGGGGCAGATCTGGCAGAGATTAAGACTTATAAATCTTACCGGATGTCTTATAGAAAAACGGTATTTACCGCATTAAAAGAAATTTTATTAAATGAGCGGCCAGAACTGGATATGGAGATTCCTGATATTTCTGCATACGACAGGATACTGATAGGAAGCCCGATCTGGTGTGGAACAATTCCAAATGCAGTATTCAGTTTTCTGGACAAGGTAAATCTGAATGGAAAAAAAGCAGCAATTTTTACAACCAGCGGAGCTACAGAACCACAAAAAATTGCGGTGAAGATCAAAAAGAAATATTCTGCAAAATGGTGCAGACCATTTAATGCGAACCATGCAACAGATGAAAATATCACAGATTGGTTAAAACAGTATGATCTCACAAACAGGAATGCGGATGAAATGCACAGTCCGGTTGTTGTAAAACGGGTACATGAATTAAAAGACACGCAGAATGGAGTTGAACTTATGTGCCATGAAATGGAAAAAATTTATAGCGAAGGAATGGAAAGCGGCGAACTAAAAAAAGCAAAAGAGACAGCTCTTTCTATGGCAGAAGAGGGGATGGATGTTAAGAAAATTGCCCGTTTGGTTAAAGTAAGCGAAGACGACATCCAGAAATGGATTGATGAAAACATGTGTGTAGCGAAGTAAATAAAAATAATATTATAGTGGGTAAGTCGGTTTTCGACTTACCCATTTATATTAAAAGTTAGAAATTTTGAGCACTATGTCCAACAATTCTAAATAGCAATATACAATAAAAGCAGATACATAAGCTGTTCTTTTAATGAAAAATGCAGCAATCCGGGCTGCTCCCATGCTTTTGCCGGATATGCTTTTTCAAAAAAGTCTCCATCTTTCCAATAGAGTCCATAAATTAGAAGATGTTTCCCCTCCCGGATAGCTTCCGGCTCCATAATCAACTCCCAACGAACCTGATCCATAAGGTGAAGATAAAGTGATACACATAGAACCAGGTTACTGGTACGATTGTGTGTAAGAAACTTCTGCTCCAATAATGAGGGCATTTCAAAAGAAATCTTAAAATCATTAAAAATTTCTCTGTATTCTATATAAAACTCCCATAAAGTAGCAGGTGTGATCTTATATCTTGCAGTGCGTGCAGATAAAAGAAATTGCCTCGGGCCAGAGGCCGCTGTTTGGTTAAGAAGAGCTTGTTTTACGGCAGATTTCACGGATTTTCCAATCAGTTCACCAAGTTTGGAATGTCCAGAAGCATCCGTAAGAGTTCTGGTACCACAAAGATTAGAAGCGATTACAATTCCATCAGTCCCAGAACCTGTTGCGATTTCTTCGGAATAGCAGCTTCCCAGTAATAACTGAGAAACAGCAGCAGCTTTCGATTCTCCACAAAGCATCAGTGCCCTGGACATAGCAGCATCAGTCAAATTCTGGTTAATAAACAGAAAAATATTGATTGTTCCAGGAGGAAGCATTTCATAATTTCCATCCTCTTCGTAGTAAGAAGCAGGATCGCCGGGATGCATGCCATTGGAGTCAATTCCACCGGTTACAACAGCAGTTACCGCAAGATCCCGGAAGCATACTTCTTCTATAGCACGTAATTCAGTCCAGGCTGCGGTACTTAATGCAGTAGTGCAGGAAGGGGAAAGTCCAAGGGCATGGACATGTGCAGCTAGATCTTTTTCGTAAGTATCTCCCAGCATTTTACATTCATAAGAACCATTCATACAATTGATATTTACAGCATGAGAAAGGTGTCTTGTAAGGCCTCCGTTTAAAGGACTTGTGCTAAGAACTTTTGTTTTTTGTGAAAAAGTGAAGATGGTATTCCCCAATTTTTGATCGCAGGTAAAAAATGTATTCATTACGTTTCCTTCTTGTGTATGTTTTTTTATTTATTTTATTAATATCTTTTGATTACGTCAATTAAAAGTGTTATCTTCTATATACTTTCGGGCATCAAAGGATATTGACTGGATGAAAAGGGAGGTTGATAGAATATTTAATGAAAATCAGATATAAAAAATGTATGTACAAAAGGTGAGAAATTGTCGCTATAAAACAATACTTTTATTTTCATAATCTAAAGATATCGAAACTGAACAGATTAATGTATATGAAAAAATATGAATTAATCTGTTTTTGTGTTATTATATAAAAATATGAATGCCCAATATCTACAAACAGTATAAGTTTTTAGGTCGTAAATCATTTTTAATTATAAAGGATTTTAATATGATAGATGAAATAACAATGAATGAATTAAGAAAATGAAAGATGAACTTCGTCGGCCAATGATGTTGCTTGTTAAAGCTCAAAAGAAATAAAAATATTATGAAGTAGGCAGTGCATAATTAAAAGAGAACTATAAATTATCGAGAGTTTTAGAAGCTTTTCTACAGGAAAATATAATTTTTACAAATTCTTAAAATTTATACCATAGTATCGTCATAAATATACTGTACATTAATAATTGCAGATGCTAATTAAGGTATCTCATTTTTAGATATTTTTCTTTTTCATATGCCGGTACGAAAGTATCGGTCTCCTTCCTTTTTAGGACGTATTATTATAATTTGCACAAATCTTAGCCCATAAGAGAGTGACGCTCTGCATATCCTCGGTAGAGCGTCCTTGTGCGTTTATGAATCTTATTTTTTATAGTATATTTCAATATATGACTCCTTGGAAATTTTCCTGATGAACGTAGAAATGACAGAGAAGTAAAAATGGTAAGCGTACTTGAAAAATGGCAGAATAACAAGATATAGCATTCTATGCGCTGTATTTTATTGACGAATTCAATATATTGTGTTACCATATAAATGGATTATTTTTTATGCATGGTTTGCCACGCAGTAAAGTTTTTTGTTCCGGATATGCTGTTCCGGGAGCAACATTTAGGCGAAGGCCTTTTATCAATAGGAAGACATCAAAAATCAAAAGAAGATTTTTGGTGTCTTTTTTTGTTGCCCAAAAACGAAATGTGGGGTGTACAAAAAACAGGAAGGGAGGAAATATAAAATAATCCATAAAAGATGAACAGGAAAATCAAAAAAGGAGGCAGAATATGGGACAGGATATATGCATTCGAAAAGATGAAAAACCATTGGGATATGACTGGGAATGTGGACATGAGGAATTATATGTCAGAGTGAATATGTACTACAACGGATCCCTGTATGTCGGATTATGGCAAAAGCAAAAGGAATGTGAGAAAAAGCTGGAATTATTCGGAGACCTTACAATTGGAGTTATGGGATTCCTAAGACCGGGGCAGGCAATAATCTCGGATTGCGGAGCAAAAGCAAAGGTTGCGTTTATTGAGAAGTATAAACTCGGAAAAGTTGTAGGTAAGAGGAAAATCAATTATGGCAGCTATTATGTTGCAGAGTTTAATCTTGCACGACTTGCACAGCTCGATCCAGAAGGTACGGAAAGATATCTGCTCGAAAATGGTCTTGATCAAAAAGAATTTAAAGCAGATTAGGGTAAAGAGGTACATTTGAAAACCAGGCAATAAAGGTGGTGCGGCATGAAAGACGACGAATATAAGGGATATTACTGTCTGCTGATTGCAATCCTGTGCAATTTGAATGCAGCGGAAGCCAGCACAATGTACGAATACGGACCAGATCATCCGCTTTGCCGGAAAATCCTGAAAAAGAAAGTTCGGAAACCGTCCATAAAAAAGCTCAAGGAATCAGAAATGGCAGCGGCTATGAAGGCTCTTCTTGATCAGGGATACAGCCAGGATGCAGTATCGGAAGCATTTCAGTGTTTTCCATCTACGGTCAGGCGCAGAGTAAGAAAATTAACAGAAAGGAAGGAAACGAATGACAGATCAGAAATTGATTGCAGGAATATTTAATGATTTTTTAGGACTTTATACGGGTAAAATTCAGACCGGTATCCGTCCTTTGATTGAAAAATATAAAAACCATCCCATGCTGATGGGACTCCTCTCCAATTTGGATGAAGCGGCAAAGATTCAGGCACCGAAAGCCATGAAAGAAATCTATTCTTTCTATAAAGAATATCGTGGCAGGGATCTGGAAGATGCTGATTGGAAGGAACTGACGGAAAAAGCCCGTCAGATCTGTGCAGGATGGGAGGAAAATGAATGGGTTCGCCGTATTGTACTGGAAATGATCAGCCTTTTGGATTCTGATGATGCAGAGAGACGCAGGATTGCATTGGAAGTAGAAAAAGAAATGGAAGCGGCTGAACAGAAAATGAATGCGGCATAAAAAGCAGGCAGAGGCAGGAGATTTTTTCTTCTGCCTCATGTTTTTATCAGGAAAGAAGGGATCGATTATGTTAAATGAGATCATAAAAACTGCAGAAGAATTAAATACAGCAGCATTGTATTACCGCCAGAGCGGGAATATGGATGGTGTGCGGGAACTTGCCAAAGCACATGCAGTTTCCAAAAAACAGACAGAGGAATTTATTCAGGGCAGCCGCTACCGGCTGGTTGATATACCGATTGAGGAAAGAACGTTTGCGAATGCGTCTGAAAAACTGCGTGCAGAAATGTTTGCCTTAAAGGATGCAGGCTTTGCAGACATCATAGGACAGTATCTCGTAAATCTTGCCAAAACGGATTCTGCTTTAGATGCACAGGTGTTAAAAAAACATAAGATGCTTCAGAGATGTTTGGATTACGTGACGCAAAAAGCCTACAACATTGCACTGGAGGGAGCGAAAAAAAAGGGAGAGAACGGCATTCGAGCCAATACAGGCCTGGCACTCTCCGGCGACCAGGTTTTTCCTTGGGTACTTGAATATTATGCGAAAGATGATGAAAAAGAAATAGCAGAAAAAGAGCAGGAAGAAAAGAAAAAGATTCAAAAGGAATGGGATTCGGTAAATAAGAGAACGAAAACAATACCGAAAAACCAGGGGACAAAGAAAGATTCCGAGGTGCATCCCAAAGAAGCAGCGGAGCAGGAAGAAAAGTATATTAGCAAGAAAAAATCAAAAGATTCCGGGCAGATGTCCTTGTTTGACATGATGCAGCAGAAAGAGAGTTAAAGGAGAAGGATATGATCGCATATAAAGGATTTCAAAAGGATTTGAAATGTCGGGGCTTTCAGTTTCAGGAGTATGGCATAAATGAAACGGAAAAAGCAAACTGTAGACAAAATGGATTTCATTGTGCAGAAAACCCACTGGATTGTCTCTGCTATTATCCGAATTGGAAAAATTCCGTGTATTACATAGTAGATGCATCAGGGGATTTGGATGAAGATGGAGAAGATTCAAAAATCTCCTGCACAAAGATGCGCCTGTTAAAGAAAATTGAATTGAGAAGCCTGTTATTACATGGAGCTGCTTACATGGCGAAATATCCAAACCGAAAATGGAACTCCCATGTTGCAAAAGAAAGCGGGACCAGCTGCAACGGATTTTGTATTGTACGTGGAAAAGCCCCCAAAGCCAAAGGACAAAAGGGCGATTTACTGTTACTTTTAAAGGAGCAGCCTGGCAACAGCCAGATCCTGGAAATTGGGGTCATCTGTATCGATGGTCAGAAATATCCGGAGGAAGCATGGATTGATGTGACTGGAAAGCTGGTGGAGTTATGAGAAAAAAGGGGTTGATGGAATTAAAACCATTAAAAGTGATGAACAGACATATCGCCGATGCAAAGAAAACGGAAATATCTTTGAGTACACTGGAGAATCAAAGGGGTGAACCCGGAAAATATCGGATGTATTGTCGGGCAGCAGTAGAAAAAGGAATTTTAAAAGTGTATCTGTTTGCCGTAACGGATATTGAGGAGAATATAAACTTTCCAAGGTACCGTCTGTTTATCAGCAGAAAAGAGAGACGGTTTATAACCTATGATGAAAAATTAAAAAAATGGAAAAAGGCACTTCTTGAAAGTATCTTATGGGATGTAAGGATTAATCTTGGCAACATCTATGTAAATGACTGTGATACAAAGGTCATCCAAAAATATTTAAAGACAATGCAGCCTGCAATCCGGTCACTGGAAGAGTTTCAGGCGAATATCCGTAAAGAACAAAGGATACGTCATGATAAAAAACTTACAGATTCATGGGACCAGGTGATGAAAACTGTATCTGGACTGCCTAAGAACTGGATCGGATGGGTTTCAAAATATGGAATTACGGAACACTATATCTTCTACAAGTATCAGAAAAATGGTGCTACAGAAGGATATTGTACATATTGCAAAAAATATGTTCCAATCCGCTCACCCAAATATAACCAGAAAGGACAGTGCAATGTGTGTGGACAACCGATTACTTTTCGTTCTGTGGGAAAGTCTGGAAGATTTTGTACAAAGTGGTACAGAGTCTATCTTATCCAGAGGAGACGCAAAACTTCTGGTTTTGTGCTCCGGATCTTTCATGCCAGAACGTGGTATAAAAAGGGCGGCTATACAGATTGCGAAACTACCTGCCATGAAGAGCAGAGAAGAATCTTCTCTGCAAATGGAAAGGAAATTTCAAATTTTGTTTATGGCCTGTTTAAACAGCGGGAAATGCGATGGATTTCATATGGGGAACCTTGGTATTATACTTGCTGCGGTATTCAGTATAAAGGGATGGTCTATCCTTACACCCTGTCGGATCTGTCCAGGCATGAATTAAAAGAAACAGGTCTGCGTGAGTACGCCCTTGGTCAGAAAAAGATAGATCCTGGAAAATATCTTTACCTGTGGAAGACGTATCCGGTACTGGAACAGATTGTAAAGACAGGGCTTTTTCAGTTAGTTGATGATGTACTGGACCACAGGGCAACAAATGCAATAAAAAGAAAAGGTAGAAAACCAACAGAATTCCTATCCGTGAATAAGAAAGAGTTTCGAAGGCTCCGAGATATGAATGGCGGGGGAAAAGAACTTAAATGGCTGCAACTTGAAAAGAGTACAGGAAAAACAATCGGGGATGAAGAAATATGCTGGATGGTAAAAGAAGGATTTGAACCAAACGACCTGAAGTTTGTTCTGGACCAGATGAGCATCTGCCAGATTCGACATTATCTTGTGAAACAATCAGAAAAATCCGGGGATGATATCAGCCATGTGCTGCAGGTGTGGAACGATTATCTTTCTATGGCAAAAAGACTGGGAATGGATATACATGATTCCATTATTTACCGTACCAGAGATCTTCAACTGCGCCATAAAGAGGCGGTTTTGAAGATAGAAGAAATGAAACGCGGAATCCGACGCAGGGAGCTGGAAGAAAAGTATGTCGGATTTCAGAAACATCTCATTGATTTGAAAGAAAAATATGAGTTCAGTGACGGTGAATATCAGGTTATTGCGCCAAAGAGTATCGATGACATTCTATATGAAGGTGATACGCTTCATCACTGTGTAAATAAGACGGATACTTATTTTGACCGGATCGTTTCAAAGGAAAGCTATATCCTGTTTTTGCGGGAAAAAGAGAATCCGAAAGTACCGTTTTATACACTGGAAGTTGAACCAGATGGAACTATCCGGCAAAAACGTGCGGAATTTAATCGTCAAAATAAGGACATTGATAAGGTGACTTCTTTTTTAACATTGTGGCAGAAGGAAATTCAGAAACGATTAACCCAAAAAGATCGTAAGAGCACAGAAGAAAGCAGGAAGCTCAGGCAGCAGAACTATCAGGAGATACGTGATAAGCATGTAGTTGTCCATGGCGGAACATTTGCTGGGGAACTTCTGGCTGATCTTTTAGAGAAAGACTTAATGGACCTACCAATGGAATCGGCAGAAAACGAAGAAAGCCCTACTGAAATAGCGGCGTAAATAAAAGGATAAAGTGGATGCGGCAGGGAGTTCCCCTGCTGCATTTGAGCAGAAAAGAGAAAATGACATTATATGCAGCAGAAAATGAAGGAGAGGACGGAAATGAATAAAAAAGAATTGCATAACATGAAATTGCTGGAAGCTACGGATGAACTGATAAAACTTGCAAAAGAAGATGTGCCGGTAAGAGATAAAGGATACTATACGGAGCAGCTGATTTATCAGAGGGGGCTATATTTACGTGCAGAAGTAGAAAACAATATTTTAAAAGTAGCATTTTATCTGGCAGAATATCTTTCCATGGAGTGTCGGAAACCTGTATATACATTATATATTGATAAAAAGAACGATGTTTTTAAAGGGTATGATTACCGGACAAAGAAATGGTCAGATAGTATGCTGGATAAGACCATTTTCTCCAAATGGTTATATCAGGAAAATTCTTATATGAAAGAGGCAGATACAGCGTTGATCCAAAAGTATCTTGAAAGTGAATATGACGATGCTTTTTATGCACTGTATGTATATCAACGTGAGCAGAGACACCGGAGACTGGGAATGAAATATGAAAAAATTCTGACAAGCTGGGATCAGTGTATGGATAGACTTCCAAAAATTCCGAAAGACTGGCTGAGATGGCAGAAAAAAGTTGGAATTACCCAGAATTTTATTTTTTATCATTACAGCCGCAGGAAAGATCAGACAGGATATTGTAGTTGGTGTGAAAGCGAAGTTCCAATCAGCCATCCTCACCATAATACAGTGGGGCATTGCCCAAAATGCAGACATCAGATTCAATATAAAGCATTAGGCCGGGCCAAAAATATAGAAACCCAAAAAGAGACTGCATACCTGCTTCAGACCTGTGGAAATAATGAGTTTGTTTTGAGAGAATTCCAGCTTCAGATGCTCATAGTAAGCAGCTCATATAAAAAACCAGTATATTCTTTCTTTGAGCGCCGGAGAATCCTGTATGATGAAGAATTAAATACGAAAGAATATTATTTCGGCCGTCATCATTGGACAAAAGAAAACCGATGGATCCAGGGTAAATTACAGGTTCCACTGTATCCAGGTTACGGTGGCTATATGACATATGAAAAATATAATATGGGAAATATTTATGGAAAATCACTGTATGGCATTAAAAACAGGACATTCCGTAGGACAGGATTCTACGAATATGCAAAAGCCAAAAGGTTTTTAGATCCGGTAAGTTTTTTTGAAATGGTTAGAGAAAGGCCCTACCTGGAACGGCTCATTAAAGCAGGACTTTATCATCTGGCAGAGGACATTATGGATAATAAAGCACAGATCTATTGTGAAGATTCCGGAGACCTTGGAAAAGCACTGGGAATTGACAGGTTCCGCTTAAAAAGGCTGCGTACAAACAATGGGGGAGAGATTTTTCTTCAATGGCTATTACTTGAAAAAGCCCAAAACAAGTTGATCCGTGACGATGTGATTTCGTGGATGTGCCGGGAAAAGCTTAAACCAGCGGATCTTATGTTCATTATGGATCGTATGGCCCCTTTACAGATCAAAAATTATCTGGAAAAGCAGGCAGCAGAAAGTGGGGAATCCGTGAAAGACCTGATCAAAACATGGAAGGATTATCTTAATATGGCAATTCGGGTCGGAGTGAATGTGCAGGATTCTGTTATCTACCGTGCACGAAAGCTCATGCAGAGACATAATGAAATGATAAAAGAGATAGAAGCAAAAGATTTGATTTTAAGAGCCGGAGAGCTGGAAAAGAAGTATCCGGGTCTGAATCGTATATGCAGGGATTTGAAAAAATATGAATATGCGGACAAAGAGTATCAGATCGTTGTGCCGGAAAAAGTGGATGACATTTTGTATGAAGCAAAACTGATGCATCACTGCGTAAATAATACAGAAACCTATTATGAACGAATGAGCCAGCAGGAATCCTATATCCTGTTTTTGAGAAAGGCAGAACAACCAACGGAGGCATACTATACGCTTGAAGTGGAACCGGATGGGACCATAAGGCAGACACGTACTTTTTATAACCAGCAGAATGAAGATATTGAGCTTGCAAGGGATTTTCTTGTAAAATGGCAGAAACAATTAAAAAAGAAACTAGCAAAAGAAGATTATAAACTGGCTGTAAAAAGTCAGAGTCTCAGGAAAAAAGAGATTGACGAGCTCCGCAGCAAAGGCGTTCGTGTAAACGGTGTTGGGTATTGCAACAAATTGCTTGCTGAAATTCTGGAGGAAGATTTAATGGAGGCTGGGAATCGAGAACTGGAAGAACAGGCCGCATAATAGCAGATTGATATATCACAAAAGTAACTTTAACAGTAAAATGAAATTCCTATGAAAATTTGGGGATATTTACAGAAACAGCTCTGAAATTCTCTTTTATTTAAGTATAAGGGATTTTATGGAATTCCTTAAATATACTCGAAACGGAGGATGAGATTTGGAGGAAAAATTAAAGTTGCTTTGGCTGATATTGATCTTTGTTGATTTTGGGCTTATGTTTGTTTCATTTCCAATCTTGATTTATGTGATTTTTTGTATGACATGAATACAAAAGGCCTTCTGTAAGTGCCCTTTTCCGGTGAAAAGACCGGAGGGGCATTTGCATGTATGCAACAGTTTATGCATGTATTCGCAGGAATACGAGTAAAATACTACCCAGCTGCTACTGTTTAAAGCCTGTAGTGAAATTGACATTAAGTATCTGGAATGATACGATAAAATTGAACATTTTGCAAGGCAGATTGCACAAATTTTATTCTGATACGAGGTCAGAATTTTATACTTTATACCGCGTCTGCGGATCAACCGATAAAGACACAAAAAGAGTAAAATGGACTCTTGGAGTGTCTTTTTTTGTTTGGCAAAATGTTTTGACATGTATCAGATCCAATCACGATAAAAGGAGGAAAGAAGTTTTTATGCCACGTAAAATCAGATCAAATTACATGGAGAAATTCAAATTTGTGTACAATGGCAGAACTTTTGAAAGTAAGCATAAATGCTGTGATTTTTATGGAATATGTTACCGTAGTGTAATGGCATATCAGAATCAATATAAATGTAGAACTGAAGAAGCGATTACACATTTTATTGAATTGAAAAAAAGTAAAGAGATCATATTCCGAAATCGAAAATGGGCCAGCATTAAGACCTGCTGCGAATTTTATGATTTAAACGAAGATTCTGTCAAGACCGATATGTGGAATCGAAAATGCACACCACAGGAAGCGATTGAACGGGCAATAGAATGGAAAAAGGCACATGAAATCACATATCATGGTGTGAAATACCCATCACTGCCTCAATGTTGTGAAGACCTGGAGATAAATCCTATATCAGTACGTTTGTATATGGAAAAAAATGGGGTTTCTTCTACACGTGCGATTACACATTATATCAAATCTAAAGAGAAAAGAGCCTTTGAATTCCGTGGAAAAGAATACAAAAATTTTACGGAATGTTGTCTTGCGTATGGATTAAAGCCAAAGTCAGTAAGTTCAGCAGTATTTAAAGCGAAACGTCCTCACGCGGATGTTATGGAAGAAATTATCTCTCATATGGAAGGTTGTATGCCAAAAGAAGTAACGAAAAAAGAAGAAATTCCTGAAAATCAGGTGATGTCTAAAGAAAGGCATCGTGCGAAAGAGGCTTTTTTTTATGAGGGAAATAAATATATCTCACTTGGACAATGTTGTGAATTCTATGGAATTAATGAATCTAGTGTACGCAGTAGAGCTTGGCGAAAAAAGTGTACATGGGAAGAAGCTGTGAAATATTATATTCAAAAAAAGGAAACAGAAACACCGAAAATGCAATTCTTTTATAAAGGGAAAAGGTATAAAAGTGTTTCAGCATGTTGTGCTGAATACGGCGTTAATGCTTCCAGTGTGCGTAACCGTGCCAAAACAACAGAATGCAGCATTGAAGAATCTTTGGATCATTTCATAAAGAAAGCCAGAATGGAAACACAGCCGTCGGTATTTATTTTTAGAGACAAAACCTATAGGTCTTTGGAAGAATGCTGTCTGGAATATGGAGTCAACGCTGACAGTGTATCTTCAAGAAAATATAGATTGAATTGTACTATGGAAGAATCATTGGAGCATTTTATTGAAAATAAAGATATGATTGCCGAAAGAATACAAAAATTTACATTTAAAGGAATAGAATATCGAAGTCTCCGGGCATGTTGTCAAAAATATGGTATTGATGATATATGTGTGAGACAAAGAGCACGAGATAAGAATTGTTCTCTTGAAGAATCGTTTACACATTTTATGACGAGAAAAAGGAAAAAAATGTTAAGTAACCCGGAATTTGAATATCATGGAACTGTTTATCCATCGCTTAAAGTATGCTGTGAGGAATTAGGAATAAATAAAAGCAGTGTAATAAGTCGAAGCCATAGGGCCGGATGAAGTTTACAGGAAGCAGTGGAGTATTATGTCAGCCAACAGGAACGTAGAACATTGGATTAATCTATAAGGCCAGCAGGCAGCCTTTTTTAGAATTTATATTATAGAGAGGAGGAACGGTCAATATCATCTGCCTGCAGATATTGACCGGTTATATATGTTGCGAAAAAAAACACAGCCGGAAACAAACAACGATAAAATTCTTATATCCGTTAAAGAAGCCTGTGAGCTTACAGGACTTTCTGAGAAAACAATGAGATCATTGATGAATGAAAACTGTTTCATGGTACGGATTGGGCGCAGAACACTGATTGATAAGAAAAAATTTCAAAAATGGATAGATCGGCAGTCTTGAAAGCTTTTTTTTGTTGTGCTAAAATATATATCCAGTGTCATGCATTATCATCAGAAAGGATGGTGGTGTTATGGGCAAAAACTTAAAGGGTAAAGAATTAGGAAAAGGATTATATCAAAGAAAAGATGGACGATATGAGGCCAGAATTTTCGTTCGCGGTACAGGAAAAACGTTTTCAATTTATGGTACAAATTTACAACATCTAAAAAAAGAAAGAAATGCCTACCTTGCTAATGTTTCCCCCGGAATTGCAGGATATGATCCTAGAATTTCTGTTTCAAAGTGGTATGAAAAATGGATGCTTATTTATGTGGTGCATTCTGTTAAAGCAACCACTTTAAGTAACTATGTAAATGGTTTTGAGCGAGTAAGAGAATATATTGGTTACATGAGGTTAATAGAGGTCCGTCCAACACATATTCTTGACATGATAAAGGGACTCGAAGAAGAAGGATATGCACGTACAACGGTAATACAATCATTAAGTGTAGTCCGTCAGCTTTTCAAAAAGGCATATGGTGGAAAAATGATACCCATAGATCCCGTAGCCGATATTAAACTGCCTAAAGAAGAACCGGGTGAAATACCTGATGAGAAGATAATGCAGGAACAAGAAGATGAAAAATGTCTTAGTATATATGACACTCATCGTTTCCTTGAGAGCTGCAAGAATACCCGGTATTATGAACTCTTTTTTATTCTTCTTCATACAGGATTACGTATAGGGGAAGCACTTGCCCTAGAATGGTGTGATCTTGACTTTAAGCATGAAAAGCTTCGTGTATATAAAACCTTAAACAGAGTTACAAAATATTATGATTCGAAAGGAAATGAACTTCCTGAAAGGTATTCTACTATTCAGATTACAACACCAAAGAAAAGTGCCAGCAATAGAAAGGTTCCATTAACGGATGCAGTGATTGCTGCTTTTATGAGCTGGAAGGAAAAACAGGATCGTGATAAAGAAAAACTGGGGAAAAACAAATATACTTTTAAAAAAATATCCCGGTCTGATTTTTACAACATCTTCAGGAAGAAGTTATCTTCCATCATCAGCTCAAACAGAATGCAGGCGGATTGTTGGGATTGTTAATAAACATGAAATTGCTCTGGCAGAAAAAGAGAACAGAGATCCGAATTTAATGGATGTTCATCCTCATATTTTCCGTCATACTTTTGTAACAAGATGCATTCAATCGGGAATGGATGCCGCTACAGTAAAGAAAATAGCTGGACACTCTGATGAAAAAATGACTAATTATTATACACACATTGAAGAAGAACATATAGATGACGAATACGAACTGTATATTCAAAAATACGGAACAGAAACCTGATTTTGCAAATGGAGATAAAATTTTAAAGAGAGGTTTAAATACTTGAGTATAGACAAAAACACTAACGAGGGAAAAAACTATCGTAATAATGTGGTCAAATCAACACCTGGAACTTCTAAAAGCCGCATAAACACTGGGTTTCCGGAGGATATTAGTGTATTATCACCGATGATGAAAGAATACGTAAAAACCAAGGAAGAATACAGCGACTGTATCCTTTTTTACCGCTTGGGCGATTTTTATGAGATGTTTTTTGAGGATGCGCTGACTGCATCGAAGGAACTGGAGATCACGCTTACTGGAAAAGACTGCGGACTGGAAGAGAGAGCGCCCATGTGTGGCGTTCCTTTTCATGCTGCGGAGACTTATATCAACCGGCTGATCGAGAAAGGCTACAAAGTTGCAATCTGTGAACAGGTGGAGGATCCCAAAAAAGCAAAAGGTCTGGTGAAACGTGAAGTTATCCGTATTGTCACACCGGGAACTACATTGGATGCCATGTCTCTGGACGAATCTAAAAACAATTATCTGATGTCTATCGTTTCTATTGGAGATCATTTCGGTTGCGCTATTGCGGATATTACAACTGGTGACTGTTTTCTCACAGAACTGGATAAACCTCAGAAACTCCTGGATGAGATCAATAAATTCACACCTGCAGAGATCATCTGCAATGATGCCTTTCTTTTAAGCGGTGTTGATGTGGAAGATCTGAAAGGACGTCTTGGGATCTGCGTATTTGCACTGGAGCCATGGTATTTTGACGATCAGCTCTGTCAGAAGACATTAAAAGAACATTTTCATGTAGGAAACCTGGAAGGTCTTGGAATTGCAGATTATGACAGCGGGATCATTGCATCAGGAGCGTTGTTTCTATATCTGAAGGAAACACAGAAAACAGCCCTTTCCCATATGGCCAGTATCCGTCCATATTCAGCGGAGAAATATATGCTCATTGACAGCTCCAGCCGCCGGAATCTGGAACTTGTGGAAACTATGCGGGAGAAACAGAAACGTGGTTCTCTCCTCTGGGTACTGGACAAGACTAAAACCGCTATGGGAGCAAGAACTCTTCGTTCTTATGTGGAACAGCCTCTGATCGATGCAGATGAAATCGAAAAGAGACTAAGTGCACTGGAAGAATTGAATGAAAAGCCAATGGAACGAGATGAGATTCGTGAATATTTAAATCCCATCTATGACCTGGAACGTCTCATCAGCCGTATTAGTTATAAATCCGCCAATCCAAGAGATCTGGTTTCTTTTGCCTCATCTCTGGAAATGCTTCCATATATCAAACAGATTCTCTCAGAATTCCAGTCTCCGCTGCTTCAGACGATCAACGAAGATATGGATCCGCTGACCGATATCACAGAACTGATCCGGACTTCCATTACCGATGATCCGCCTCTGGCACAGAAAGACGGGGGAATCATTCGTGAGGGCTACAACGAAGATGTAGACAGATTCCGCCGATCCCGCACAGATGGAAAGAAATGGCTTTCTGAACTGGAAGCAAGAGAAAGGGAACGTACCGGTATTAAGAGCCTGAAGATCAAATATAACCGTGTATTTGGCTATTCACTGGAAATTACCAATACATTCAAAGATCTTGTACCAGAGGATTATATCCGTAAACAGACCCTTACCAATGCAGAACGCTATATCACTCAGGAACTGAAGGAACTGGAAGATCTGATTCTTGGGGCAGAAGACAAGCTTTATGCACTGGAATTTGAACTTTTTTCCAATATCCGCGATAAAGTAGGGGCAGAGGTTGTACGTATCCAGCGGACAGCAAAAGCAGTTGCAGCACTGGACGTTTTTGCATCCCTGGCACTTGTGGCACAGCGGAACAATTTTGTCCGCCCAAAGATCAATGAAACAGGACTTATTGATATCCGGAACGGACGCCACCCTGTTGTGGAACAGATGATTGAGAACGATATGTTCATTCCTAATGATACATATCTTGACAACCATAAGAAACGGATTTCTATTATCACAGGCCCGAACATGGCAGGTAAATCCACTTACATGCGCCAGACAGCTCTTATTGTACTGATGGCACAGATTGGAAGCTTTGTTCCTGCTGACAGTGCCAATATCGGAGTCGTTGACCGTATCTTTACACGTGTAGGTGCTTCTGATGATCTTGCCAGCGGCCAGAGTACTTTTATGGTGGAAATGACAGAAGTTGCCAATATTCTTCGAAATGCCACGTCCAAAAGTCTTCTGATCCTGGATGAGATCGGACGCGGAACCAGTACTTTTGACGGGCTTTCCATTGCATGGGCAGTGATTGAACACATCAGCAACACCAAGCTCTGCGGAGCAAAGACTTTATTTGCAACCCATTATCATGAACTTACAGAGCTGGAAGGAAAGCTTTCCGGCGTAAATAATTACTGTATTGCAGTTAAGGAAAAGGGTGATGACATCGTATTCCTTCGTAAAATCGTAAAAGGCGGTGCAGACAAAAGTTACGGTATCCAGGTAGCTAAACTTGCCGGTGTGCCGGATTCCGTTATCCAGCGGGCAAAGGAACTGGTAGAAGAGCTCAGTGATGCGGACATTACTGCAGCTGTAAAAGATCTGACTGCTCCTAAAAAAAAGCAGAAGATTTCTTATGATCAGGTAGATATGGCACAGATGTCCCTGTTCGATACAGTGCAGGATAATGATATCATTGAGGAGATCAAATGCCTGGAAATCGGTAATCTGACACCAATGGAAGCTCTGAACATTCTCTATAACCTGCAGAACAAAATAAAGAACCGGTGGTGATCATTTGAGAAAAATTGCAGTTTTAGACCAGAATACCATTGATAAGATCGCAGCAGGAGAGGTTGTGGAACGACCTTCCTCCGTTGTAAAAGAGCTTGTGGAAAATGCTATTGATGCAGGGGCAACAGCTATCACTGTTGAAATCACAGACGGTGGAAAAAAACTGATCCGCATCACTGACAATGGTTCCGGAATGGAAGCAGAGCAGGTTCCTCTTGCATTTCTCCGTCATGCCACAAGCAAAATTGAAAAAGTAGAGGATCTTGTCCATATCGCCTCTCTTGGTTTCCGAGGCGAGGCTCTTTCCAGTATTGCAGCTGTAGCCCAGGTGGAACTGATAACCAAAACTCCATCTGCTATCAGCGGCACCCGCTATGTGATCGAAGGCGGCCAGGAACAGTCTTTAGAAGAAATGGGTGCTCCGGAGGGAACTACCTTCCTGATCCGGAATCTGTTTTATAACACACCGGCAAGAAGTAAATTTCTGAAATCAGATACAACAGAAGCTGGTTATATCAACACCCTGATGGAACAGCTGGCACTTTCCCATCCGGAAATTTCATTTAAATATATCCAGAATCGCCAGGTCAAGCTTTCAAGTTCCGGAAACTACAGTGTTAAAGACGTAATCTACAGTGTTTACGGACGTGATATTGCCAGGGCTCTTCTTGAAGTTTCCTACGAAAATGACTTCATGAAGATTGAAGGCTTTGTGGGAAAACCGGAAATATCCAGAGGAAACCGTACTTTCGAGAATTATTATATTAATGGAAGATATGTAAAAAACAAGATTATTACCAAGGCTATTGAAGATGGATATAAAGGCTTTGTAATGCAGCATAAATTTCCGTTTGTTTCTCTCCGGATCGAGATGGATGGAAATGATCTTGATGTGAATGTACACCCAGCTAAAAGGGAAGTACGTTTTGCCAGAGAAACCGAAGTTTATACAGCAATCTATGAAACAGTCCGAAAGGCAGTTACCCACAGAGAACTGATCCCTCAGGTATCTGTTGGAAAAGAAACACCCGTATCCCGCGCTGAGCAGGTAAAACCAGGCAACGTACCGGAACCCTTTGAAGTAAAAAGACGGCAGGAAATGTATGGAAGCAAACCGGCTGCCGCTACCAGTACAACATTTTCGCAAAAAGCCTCAGAAGATTCCGTGGAGGAAAGCTCCTTTTATAATTCCAAACCTTTTACAAAAGAAGAGGAGGAAATGTTTTCCGGGACTTTAAAAGAAAAAAACATCTGCGAAAACACAGCGACACAGAATACGCCAAATACATCGGATAACACTAGTGTTTTCAATACGAAGACTTCCATATTCAAAGCATCCAATGAATCCGGCGGAGTCTCATTCCAGGAATCGTGTAATGATTCTGTTCCTGTATCTCCCCCGGCAGACCCCGTCCCCACTGAACAGCCCAAACAACTGGAACTTTTTGAGGAACGGCTTCTTGCACCGGAATCCAGAAGCCGCCACAAGCTGATCGGACAGCTGTTTGACACTTACTGGCTGGTACAGTTTGAGGAAAATTTTTACATTATCGATCAGCATGCGGCACATGAAAAAGTATATTATGAGCGGTTTGTGAAGTTATTTAAATCCCAGGAAATCCGGTCTCAGTATTTAAGCCCGCCGCTGATCGTTTCTCTCAGCCTGGAGGAAGAAAGTCTTCTGAAGGCAAACGAAAACTATTTCCGGGATTTCGGCTTCGAGATCGAGCCATTCGGCGGTCGGGAATACAGTATCAGCGCAGTGCCTTCCCTGCTTCTTGGAATGACCGAGGAAGAAGTATTTCTGGAAATGCTGGATCATCTCGGCGCAGACGGCGCAAAAGATGCTTTTGAGCTGTTTACTGCAAGACTTGCCACTATGGCCTGCAAAGCAGCTGTAAAAGGAAATCATGCCATGTCACCTCAGGAGGCGGATAAATTGATCGATGAGCTCCTGACCCTGGAAAATCCTTATAACTGCCCTCATGGAAGACCAACCATCATTTCCATGACAAAGACAGAAATCGAAAAGAAATTTAAACGTATCGTATAATACGGGAGGACATTATGAAGAAACCTCTTATTGTTCTTACCGGACCTACTGCTGTTGGAAAAACAAAGCTTTCTATTGCTCTGGCAAAAGCAGTAAACGGTGAGATCATATCTGCAGACTCCATGCAGGTATACCGCTATATGGATGTTGGTTCTGCCAAGATCACTCCGGATGAAATGGACGGTGTCCCTCACCATCTGGTAGATGTGCTGGATCCTACAGAAGATTTTAATATCGTGCTTTTTCAGCAGCTGGCAAAAAAATCAATGGAAGAGATCTACGCAAAAGGCAGGATTCCTATCCTGGTGGGCGGCACCGGATTTTATATTCAGGCACTCACCAGAGATATTGATTTTACCCAGTCAGAGCAGGATGACAGCTATCGCCAAGAACTGGAAACATTAGCAGCAGAAAAGGGCAACACTTTTCTCCACGATATGCTTGCATCTGTTGATCCGAAATCAGCAGAAGATATTCACGAAAATAATGTTAAACGCGTAATCCGCGCACTGGAATTCTATAAACAGAACGGTACCCGGATCTCCGAACATAATGAGGAGCAGAAAGAACATGTAAGCCCATATAATCTGGCTTATTTTGTTCTGAATGCCCCACGCCCTCTTCTCTATGAGAGAATTGATGCAAGAGTAGATGAAATGCTGAAAAACGGCCTGGTAGAAGAAGTAAAAACACTTCAGCGGATGGGATGCCACAGAGGAATGGTATCCATGCAGGGTCTGGGTTACAAAGAAATCCTTGCATGGCTGGAAGGAGAATATCCTTACGATGAAGCTGTCCGTATCCTGAAGCGTGACACCAGACATTTCGCCAAACGGCAGCTTACCTGGTTCCGCAGAGAAGGAGAAGTAACCTGGGTGGATAAAGATAAATTTGATTACAATGACAGTCAGATCCTTACCTACATGCTTTCTGTATGCAGAGAAAAGGGGATTCTTCTGTCTGAATAATAAAAAAAGAAGGAAAAGATTATTATGAAAGAAATGTATGCACAGCTCGGAATCTCTTCCGAGGTTTATGATTTCGGCAAGAAAATAGAAGACTCTTTAAAAGAACGTTTTGAAAAATTTGACCAGACTGCAGAGTATAACCAGATGAAAGTGATCCATGCAATGCAGAAAAACCGCGTAAGCGAAGCATGTTTCGGAGCTTCCTCCGGATATGGCTACAATGACCTTGGCCGAGAAACCCTAGAGCAGGTTTATGCAGATACTTTTCATACAGAAGCCTGCCTGGTTCGCCCACAGATTACCTGCGGAACCCATGCACTGGCTATTGCCCTGTTCGGAAATTTACGTCCGGGCGATGAGCTGCTTTCCCCAGTCGGAAAACCATATGATACCCTGGAAGAAGTTATCGGAATCCGTCAATCCAATGGCTCTCTTGCTGAATACGGTGTAAAATACCGTCAGGTAGATCTTCTTTCCGATGGTACTTTCGATTACGAAAACATTAAAAAAGCAATTAACGAAAAAACAAGACTGGTAACGATCCAGCGCTCCAAAGGCTACCAGACTCGTCCTTCCTTCTCTGTAAAACAGATCGGGGAGCTGATCTCTTTTGTAAAGAAAATCAAGCCTGATGTGATCTGCATGGTAGATAACTGCTATGGGGAATTCGTAGATACCATTGAGCCAAGTGACGTAGGAGCTGACATTATGGTTGGTTCCCTGATCAAGAATCCGGGCGGCGGACTTGCTCCTATTGGCGGCTACATTGCGGGAAGAAAAGACTGCGTGGAAAATGCTTCTTACCGTATGACATGTCCGGGACTTGGCATGGAAGTCGGTGCAACTCTTGGTGTAAACCGTTCTCTGTACCAGGGATTTTTCCTTGCACCGATGGTCACAAAAGGGGCTTTAAAAGGAGCTGTTTTTGCAGCTAATATCTATGAGAAGCTTGGTTTCCCGGTAGTGCCAAACAGTACAGAACCACGTCAGGATATCATTCAGGCTGTAACTCTTGGAAGTCCGGAGGGGCTTGTTGCATTTTGTCAGGGAATCCAGGCAGCTGCACCGGTAGACAGTTTCGTGACACCGGAACCATGGGATATGCCAGGTTATGACAGCCAGGTTATCATGGCAGCAGGTGCATTTATCCAGGGATCTTCCATTGAGCTTTCTGCTGATGGACCTATGAAAGATCCGTATGCTGTTTACTTCCAGGGCGGACTTACATGGGAACATGCAAAACTTGGAATTCTGAAATCTCTTCAATACATGGTTGACAAGGATCTTGTGAAATTATGAAACAGATTATCATAGTCGGTGCAGGTGCATCCGGCCTTGTGGCGGCAATAAAAGCTGCTGCAGGCGGAGCAGCTGTCACAGTACTGGAACAGAATGACCGTCCTGGCAGGAAAATCTGTGCTACAGGAAACGGACGCTGCAATATGACCAATCTAAACCAGGCAGAAGGTGTTTACAGAGGAACACATCCGGAATTTGCAAAAGATGCACTTGAACAGTTTTCAGTAAAAGACACGATTTCTTTCTTTCAGGAACTGGGAATCTGCATCACAGACCGCAATGGCTGGATCTATCCCCGGAGCAATCAGGCCCAAAGTGTCGTAGAAGTGCTTACTATGAAAGTCCGGAGCCTGAAAGTAAAACTGAAAACCAATCAGCTTGTTACAGGCGTGTCTTTTTCTGACGGACACTGGAATGTCCATACTGATGGCTGGATCTACACCTGTGATGCCGTGATCCTTGCCAATGGTTCCAAAGCTTCCTCTGTTGCCGGTTCCGGTGAAAGCGGTTATAAGATAGCCCGAAGTCTTGGTCATCATCTTATTGAACCGCTGCCTGCACTGACTGCCCTTAAATGTAAGGAGAATTATTTTTCCGGCTGGAGCGGTGTGCGTACAGAGGGAAAAGTAACTCTATATATCAACGGCACGCCAGAAACTTCCCAGCAGGGGGAATTACAGCTTACAGATTATGGCGTATCCGGAATTCCTGTATTTCAGATTTCCCGTTATGCTATCCGTGCTATTTACGAAAAGAAAAAAGTGGAACTGTCGATCAACTTTTTTCCTGAATTTACAAAACAGGAACTGCAGGAATATCTCGGCAGAAGAAAAAATGACTGTCCGTACAAAAATGAAAAAGAACTTCTCACAGGTCTTTTTCCTGAAAAATTGATCCGCGTTTTAGTTGCACAGAAGGATCTGATCTCTGCGATCACAGATTTCAGACTTTCTGTAAAAAGCGGCCTTTCTTTTGAACAGGCGCAGATCTGCTCCGGCGGTGTGGATACTTCTGAAATAGACAGTCATACCATGGAATCCAGGCTCCATAAAGGGCTTTATTTTGCAGGAGAACTCCTTGATATTGACGGAACCTGCGGAGGATACAATCTTCAGTGGGCCTGGTCAAGCGGTGCCACAGCCGGCATTCATGCAGCAAAGGAGGAGAATTCATGATCCGGATCACACAGATGAAACTGCCAATCACCCACACAGAAGAGCAGCTTCAGAAAAAGATCACCAAAACGCTTCGTCTTGGCAATACACCTTTTACTTACAAAATCCACAAACAATCTCTGGATGCACGTCATAAAGATGATAAAAAATTTGTTTACACCATCGATGTAAAAACAGATAACGAATCTCGCGTCCTCAAGAAGATTCGCGATAAAAATGTTATGTTAACTAAAGAGACCTGCTATCATTTTCCTGAGCCAGGCTCTGAAAAACTGCTTCATCCACCAGTAGTGATCGGAAGCGGTCCTGCTGGTCTGTTCTGTGCATGGTATCTTGCAAAGGCCGGTTACTGTCCGCTTGTACTGGAACGTGGTGAGGAAGCTGACAAACGCCAGCAAACAGTAGAGCAGTTCTGGAAAAACGGTGTTCTTGACCCGGATTCCAACGTACAGTTCGGAGAAGGCGGAGCAGGAACTTTTTCTGACGGAAAATTGAATACCCTTGTAAAAGATACTTTCGGGAGAGGAAAAGAAGTGCTGAGCCGTTTTGTAGAGGCAGGAGCACCTGCCGAGATCCTTTATCAGCAGAAGCCCCATCTTGGCACAGATCAGTTGGTGGGAATCGTTCAGTTTATGCGTCATCAGATCGAAGAGATGGGCGGTCAGTTCCGTTTTCGTTCTACTGTAACGGATTTTATTCTGAATAATGGACATCTGGAAGGTGTTACGGTCAATGACAAGGATAAGATTCCTGCAGAGGTCTGCGTTCTGGCACCTGGCCATAGTGCAAGAGATACGTTTTCCATGTTAAAGAAACGAGGAATTCACATGGAGCCGAAATCGTTTGCCGTAGGCGTGCGTATAGAACATCCACAGACCATGATCAACCAGGATCTTTACGGAGAATCGGAAAATGAACGCCTGGGAGCTGCCAGCTATAAAGTTACCCATACACTGGAAAATGGACGAGGTGTTTATTCTTTTTGTATGTGTCCGGGCGGTTATGTAGTAAATGCTTCCTCTGAGGAAGGGATGCTTGCAGTAAATGGCATGAGCTATCAGGCACGTAACAGCCATAATGCCAACAGTGCTATCATTGTTACTGTTAACCCTTCTGATTTTCCGAAAGAAGATGTGCTTGGAGGAATTGCCTTGCAGCGTAAACTGGAACTTACAGCCTGGGAAACAGGAAATGGTAAAGTTCCGGTACAGCTTTTCGGGGATTACTGCAGGAATCAGAAAAGTACGAAATTAGGTGAAGTAATTCCCTGTATCAAAGGAGAATATACCCTTGCCAATGTCCGAAGCATTTTCCCGAAAGAGATCGGGGATTCTATCGAAGCAGGTATTCATGCTTTTGGGAAAAAAATTGCCGGCTTTGACAGGTCGGATGCCCTTCTGGAAGGTGTTGAAAGCAGAACCTCATCTCCTGTGAGGATCGTCCGTGACCATAAAGAACTTACTTCTAATATAAGAGGAATTTATCCATGCGGTGAGGGAGCCGGCTATGCAGGAGGCATCACTTCTGCTGCTATGGACGGAATTAAAGTAGCAGAAGCAGTGGCTTCCATTTATTCTCTTCCTTTAAACAAAATGTGAAAAAAGTGGAAATTTCCGGGATAGAGTGTACATCCCCAGCTTTTTATGCTAAAATAATCACTGCAATTTTGCATTTCCTTCTTCCGGGAGCGAAAAGGGAAATTAAATGAAAGATACAATCATGGAAATGCCAGGTTATCAACGCCCGTATGAAAAATGTTTACGGGAAGGGGAGCAGGCTTTAAATGACAGAGAGCTTCTGGCCGTAATCCTGCGCTGTGGCGTTCAGGGTATAAGTTCCCTTGCACTGGCAGATGAAATCCTTAATTTGTCGGAACAGAACGGACATTCCGGACTTCTTGGACTGTTTCATGTCTCCTTACCTGAACTGATGAAAATTCGTGGCATCGGTAAGGTTAAAGCCATACAGCTGAAATGCATCGGGGAGCTTTCCAAACGTATGGCTGCAGCTGCAGCTAAACCGGAGCTGTCTTTTAACCGTCCTGTCACCATTGCCAGATATTATATGGAGCAGCTTCGTCATGAAGAGCAGGAGCTGCTTTACTGTATGATGCTGGACGGACATAACCATCTGACTGGAGAGCAGCTTTTAAGTCGCGGCACAGCCAATGCCACATTGATCACTCCGAGAGAGGTCTTTGTGGAAGCAGTGAAGTTCCGCGCTGTGAATCTGATTCTTGTCCACAACCACCCAGGCGGTGATCCGTCCCCCAGCAAAGCTGACCTGGATGTGACAAGACGTATTTATGAAACAGGAGAAATGATTGGAATCCATCTTCTGGATCACATTATCATAGGCGACCAGAAATACATCAGTTTCCGCGAAAAAGGAATTTTTGACGAGTACATTTAAGTGAAGGGGCAGATTTATGCTTTTTAGAAATCATTACGGAGTAGACCTGGGGAGCAGCTCTGTAAAAGTTTATTCAGCTTTTAGAAATAAAACCTACATAGAAAAAAACATGGTGGCCTATCGTGAACGTAAAATCCTTTCCATGGGTAACGATGCATACGAAATGTTTGAAAAAGCACCAGCTGATGTTACGGTGAATTCCCCTATGGCGTTTGGTATGATCGCCAATCTGGAACTTCAGGAGATCGTCTTGTACAGTATGATGCGAAAGATCGATCATACAACCGGTCTTGGTGCTGATATGTATTTTGCAGTTCCTCTTGATATGACGGCCATCGAAAAGAGAGCTTATTATCATCTGGTCAACGGACACTGGCTTCGCAAGAACCGCGTTTTCATGGTAGAATCCCCTATTGCAGACGCAATTGCCATGAATGTGAATCTCGAGAAGGAAGAGGGCAGTATGATCGTTAACATCGGTGCCCAGAGTACAGAGTTCTCCATTATCACCGAAGGAAAGATAATCATCAGCCGAAAAATCCCTATTGGTGGAAGACAAATGAACGAATCCATCTGCAGCGAAATCCGCAAGCAATATAATCTCCAGATTGGAACCCGCACGGCCAAGCGTCTTAAACTGGTGATGGGACGGCTGAACGATCAGAAGAAAGAAGCCCGCAAGGTGGTAGGAATTGACAGTGTTTCCGGTCTTCCAAGAGAAGAAGTGGTTTCTGCTTCAGTAGTTAATGAGGGAATTACCAACTGTGTAAACCAGATCGCATCGGAAATGAAGACTTTTCTGGAACGTACGCCGCCTCAGATTGCTTATCACATAGCAAAAGAAGGCATTTATCTGACAGGCGGCAGCACACGGCTTCCTTATCTTGATAATTATCTTGCAAGTTACACAGGCTTTGCCTTTAATCTTTCCGATCTGTACGAAACTTCTGCTGTGCGCGGCCTTGAGAAGATTATCCGCGACAGAGAACTGCGCAAATGGGCGCAGCCTGTAAAGCAGAAAAAACTGTAAAGGGGTATGTACATGAAAAACATCAGAAAAAAAGTGCGTTTTCATTTCAAATTAAAAAGCAAGCATCTCCTTGTGATCATGACACTTTTCTGCGGAAGCTGCATTGTAGCTACAGTTGCTTCAGGATCATCCTCCTCGGCACTGCAGGGTGCTGCCAGTTTCCTTGTAGTACCATTTCAAAAAGGTATCTCAGGTGTCAGCAACATGTTTGGGGATGTAAAGAATAGTCTCCGTGATAAACAGGATGTGCTTCAGGAAAATGAGAATCTTAAAAATCAGATCAACAGCCTCACTGAGCAGAATAACATCCTGATCCAGGATCAGACTGAACTTACCAGATTGAAGGAACTTTATGATCTGGATCAGGAATACTCCGACTATCCAAAAGTTGCAGCGCGTATCATTTCCAAAGATCCGGGGAACTGGTATGATACCTTTATGATCAACAAGGGCAGTAATGATGGTATCCACATTGATAATAACGTAATTGCAGGCAAAGGGCTTGTTGGTATTGTCACAGAGGTAGGACCTTCCTGGGCAACCGTACGTTCTATTATTGATGACAGCAGCAACGTAAGTGCAATGGCAGTCAGCACTTCTGACAACTGCGTTGTAACAGGAGATCTGGAGCTTATTGATGAGGGTAAACTGAGTTTCGAACAGCTGTATGATCAGGACAACAAGGTAACTGTAGGCGAACGTATTGTCACATCCAACATCAGTGAAAAATATGTAGAAGGACTGTTTATCGGTTATGTCAGTGAGATCCAGCAGGATCCCAACAACCTGACAAAAACAGGTACCATTGTAACACCGGTGGATTTTGGCCATCTCAAAGATGTATTTGTTATTACCGTCAATAAACAGGACGCAGTAGATAAATCGGAGGATGCGTCCGATGAAAAATAAAATCGTACTGTTTATTACCATAATAGTCTGTTTTTTACTTCAATGTACAGTAATAGATTACATTTCCATTGGTTCTATTACACCGAACCTGCCACTGATCCTTTGTGTTGCGATGGGACTGATGCGCGGTCGTAAAGCTGGTCTTTGGACAGGTTTTTTCTCCGGACTGTTTATTGATCTTTTTTACGGATCACTGTTTGGTTTTTATGCACTGATCTATATGTATGTAGGGTTTATCAGTGGTTATGCGTTCCGCAGCTTTTACGATGATGATCTGAAGGTTCCGATCTTCCTTGTAGCAGGAACTGATCTTCTTTATAATCTGGCTGTATACGGCCTGCAGTTTCTTCTTCGGGGTCGCCTTGGATTCTGGACCTATATGTATAGGATCATCATTCCTGAAATTGTCTATACGGTTTTCCTCACGATCATCGTATACCGGGCATTTTACTGGATCAACTACCACTTAATGGATACTGTAAGGAAAGAAAGTGAGTCTATTTGGGAATTAAAATAAAAAAAATCATCAAAAAAATACGCTTAAAACGTACAACAGTTCTTGTGATCGTATTTGTTTTTCTTTCTTCTGTTCTTGTAAGGCAGCTTTTCAGCCTGCAGATCATACAGGGTCAGGACTACATCAATAAATTTCAGTCAAGAACAACTAAAACACGAGTGATCAAAAGTACCCGTGGTAATATTTATGACAGGAACGGCACAGTAGTTGCTTCCAATGTACTTGCCTATTCTGTTACTTTTGAAGACAGCGGTACATACGACACCTCCAGAGAAAAAAATCTGACACTGAACGGCATTGCCTACCAGGTGCTTCAGATCCTTTCCGGAAATGGTGACAGTCTCTCAGATAATTTTCATATTATTGTAAACGATCACGGTGATTATGCCTTTGATGTAGATGAGGGCTTTACACTGAACCGTTTCCGCGCAGATGTTTACGGAGAAGCGCAGATCGATAACTTAAGCGATGAGCAGAAAAATGCCACTGCTGCTGAAATGATGGATTACCTCACAGGAAACAAGGGTTTTTCCATTGTACTGTACGGTAAAGATGCTTACACCAGCGAAGAGCTTGCTGCGCATTCACTTCCTGATGAGCTTACCAAACAGGAAATTCTTGAAATCGCAATTATGCGTTATCAGCTGAATACCAACAGCTTCAAGAAATATATGCCTGTTACCATCGCAACTAATGTCAGTGAAAAATCTGTTGCAGCCATAAGAGAAAATCAGGCAGAACTTCAGGGAATTGATATTGTGGAAGATTCCACCCGAAAATATGTAGATGATGAGAGCATGGCTCCGATCCTTGGCTACACAGGCCAGGCTTCTTCCGAGGAACTGGAAACTCTTCGTAAAGAAAACCCTGACTATTCCAACGATGCTATCGTAGGAAAAGCCGGAATCGAGCAGTATATGGAACTGGATCTTCAGGGCAAAGACGGTGAAGAAACCGTAACCGTTGATAACCTTGGTAAAGTTCTGGATATCGACAGCTCCAAAACTGTAGATCCTGTAGCTGGCAACGACGTTTATCTGACCATTGATTCAGACTGGCAGAAGAGTATCTATCAGATCCTGGAGCAGCGTGTAGCCGGAATCGTTCTTTCCAAGCTGACACCAAATAAATCTTACGACTATGAAGCCGAGAAAGATGCTAGTAAGATTACCATTCCGATCTATGATGTATACAATGCTTTGATTGCCAACAGCGTGATCGATATCACAAAATTCGGCAATGATGATGCTTCTGATACAGAAAAAAATTTATATGCCAAGTTTCAACAAAAACAGCAGCAGGTTTTTGATACAATAAGTAACAGGCTCACAGGTGATAATCCGCCTGCTTATAAAGATGAAGATGCACAGATTCAGGAATACCTTACCTATATCTGTGATGATCTTCTCACAAACACATTGAATGTTCTGAAAAGTGATTCCATTGATACTTCCGATGAGACTTACAAAGCATGGAAAAACGACCAGAGCATTAGCCTGAAAGATTATCTTAACTATGCCGCCAGCCAGAACTGGATCGATATTTCCCAGATTTCCACATCCGGTGAATATCTGGATTCCACTGAAATATATCAGGCTCTGACTGATTACGTTATCAGCTATCTGAAGACAGATACAGGATTTTCCAAACTTCTGTACAAATATATGCTTCAGGAAGATACCATCAACGGACAGGAACTGTGTCTTGTCCTTTATGAACAGGGGGTTCTCTCTAAAGAGGACGAGCTTTATCAGAGTCTGGCTTCCGGTCAGATCGATTCCTATACATTTATGTACCGTAAGATTGCAAACCTTGAGATCACTCCTGCCCAGCTTGCGTTAGCTCCGTGTTCTGCATCAGCCGTTCTTACCGATGTAGAAACAGGAGATGTACTTGCATGTGTATCTTATCCGGGATATGATAATAACAGACTTACCAATAATATGGATACCGATTACTATGCAAAGCTTTCCACCGATCTCTCCAGTCCTTTTTTTAATAAGGCTACTCAGCAGAGAACAGCACCTGGATCTACACTGAAGATCCTTTCCACAGTTGCCGGTATGTCAGAGGGTGTGATCGATGATAATACTTACATTGAGTGTACAGGAAGTTTTGATCTTGTAACACCCCCGATCAACTGCTGGAACAAGCAGGGACATTCTTCTCTTGAGATCCGCGGAGCTATTGAGCAGTCCTGCAACGTATTCTTCAGCACCATCGGTTTTGAACTTGGTAAGGATTCTGAGGGGAATTTTTCCGAGGCACGAAGCCTTGGAATGCTCCAGAAATATGCGTCGCTGATGGGACTTGACCGAAAGACCGGAATCGAAATTTCCGAAGCTTCCCCTCAGGTTTCAGATAAAAATGCAGTTCCTTCTTATATTGGACAGGGTACCAACTTGTTTACCACCAGTCAGCTTGCAAGATACGCAACTACCATTGCAACATCCGGAAGCATCTACAAGCTTTCTCTTCTGAACCGTGTAACCGATTCCAAGGGAAATCTGGTAAAAGAATATCCTTCCGAAAAAGAAGGCCAGCTTGACATTGCAAGCAACATCTGGGATGATATCCATGATGGCATGTACCGTGTAGTGCAGACACATGACCAGTTTAATGGTCTTGGAGTTGAAGCAGCCGGAAAGACTGGTACAGCTGAGATTGATTACTACCATCCGAACAATGCGCTTTTTATCGGATATGCCCCAGCCTCTGAACCGAAATATGCAATTTCTGTCCGTATTGCCAATGGATATGCATCCGGTAATGCCTGCCTTGCAGCAAATGATATTTTTAAATACATTTTCGGACTTGCAGATGAAAGCACCATTCTCACTGGCTATGCCGCAAGCGATACCAGTAATGTTTCGAATGACTAAACGAACCAGACGAAAAGACCAGAAGTATGGAACTTTTTATCAGGAGGAATCAGAAAACATGAGTGAGGTCATTGTCATCACATCCGGAAAAGGCGGTGTAGGAAAAACCACAACAGTTGCCAACATTGGAACAGGACTTGCAGCCATGGGCAAAAAAGTCGTAGTTGTGGACACTGATATCGGTCTTAGAAACCTGGATGTTGTCATGGGACTTGAAAATCGTATTGTTTACAATCTGGTAGATGTTATCAATGGAAGTTGCCGCCTGAAACAGGCTCTGATCCGCGACAGGCGGCACTCGGAACTGTATCTTCTTCCATCAGCCCAGACAAAGGACAAGACTGCCGTATCTCCGGAACAGATGATCAAACTTACTGATGATCTCAGGGAAGAGTTCGATTATGTTCTTCTGGATTGTCCGGCAGGGATTGAGCAGGGATTCCGTAATGCCGTGGCAGGTGCCGACCGGGCACTTGTAGTAACAACCCCTGAAGTATCAGCTATCCGTGATGCAGACCGTATCATCGGACTTCTGGAATCTGACGGAATCCGCGATATCAGGCTGATCATCAACCGGCTCCGTCCGGAGATGGTTGCCAGGGGCGATATGATGTCTGTAGATGATGTACTGGAAATTCTTGCCGTAGATCTGATCGGAGCGATTCTTGATGATGAGCAGATCGTCATTTCTACCAACCAGGGTGAACCTCTTTCCGGTAAAAAATCCCAGGCAGAAGAGGAGTACCGAAACATCTGCCGACGGCTGATGGGGGAGGATATTCCTTATGTTACCGTCCGTCGCAAAAACAATATATTTCAGCGATTTGGCAGTATTTTCAGGAAATAACCTGCTGCCAGCCGTTTTCTCATCATAAAGGGAGGAATCCAAATGCGTGCTTTTTTCTCCGAAAAAAACCGTTCTGCAGGATATGCCCGTGACAGAATGAAACTTCTTCTTGTTTCTGAACGCATAGACTGCTCTCCACAGATGATGAAGCTTTTGCGCAATGATCTTATTCATACGGTAAAAAAATACGTTGTTATTGATGAAAAAGGGGTGACGATACAGATTACTCAGGAACCAACTGTTCTGCATGCCGTCATACCTGTACTTAAGAAAAGGGATGCATAATTTATGATTAAACAGTATAAGCTGCGGTTTTATAATTTCCGCCTGGTAGTATTCCTGCTGGCGATCAGCTTTATCGGTATTCAGCTTGTTGGAACAGCTGCTGATTATCTCCGCACCCGTCAGCTTCTGGGTGTGATCATCGGCGTAGTTCTTATGCTGATCCTTTCGCTGATGGATTATTCCTGGCTTTTGAACTTTCAGTGGATCATGTATGGATTTAATATTGTAATGCTTCTTGCAGTCAGATTTTTCGGATCAAGTGCCAATGGTGCTGCAAGATGGGTGGATTTGGGATTTATCCGTTTCCAGCCTACTGAGCTGTCCAAGATTATCATTATCCTGTTTTTTGCAAAATTTTTTATGGATCATGAGGAAGATCTCAATACTTTAAGAACACTTGTAAAATCAGCTGTACTCCTTGTGATACCGTTAATGCTGATCTATGTGCAGCCAGATATGAAGAATACCATTACTGTAACGATCTTATTCTGTATTCTGATCTATATCGCAGGATTAAGTTATAAGATCATTGGTGGTGCAGCAATGATTGCGATTCCTCTTGCAATCATTTTTCTCTCCATCGTTGTTCAACCGGATCAGAAGCTGATACAGGATTACCAGAGAAACCGTATCATGTCCTTTCTCTATCCGGAAAATGAAGAATATGCGGATGACATTGAACAGCAGAACAACTCCAAGACAGCCATTGCTTCCGGTGAGCTTGTAGGCCGTGTGTTTGGCAATAATACGAGTGTCACTTCTGTTAATGACGGAAACTTTGTTTCTGAGAACCAGACAGACTTTATCTTCGCAGTAGCAGGAGAACAGTATGGCTTTTTCGGTTGTACATGTATTGTACTTCTTCTGTTCCTGATCACTTTTGAGTGTATCCGCATGAGTCTCAGGGCGAAGGATCTTGCCGGAAAGATCATATGCTGTGGTGTAGGAAGTATTGTCTCTATACAGAGTTTTATCAATATCTGTGTTGCTACCGGCCTTGCACCGAATACCGGAACACCGCTGCCTTTTGTAAGTTATGGACTTACTTCTCTGGTCAGTCTTTTTATAGGTATGGGACTTGTTCTCAACGTTGGACTCCAGAGCAGTACATATAATAAAGAATTACAAAAGAAAGAGCAGAAAAAGGATGCCTACTTTCGGAAAGAGGAATATTTATGACACGTAAAGAACCTGTAAAAAACAGTGCCAGACCGGCAAACCGTTCCGGCCGTACATCTTCCGGTACTCAAACTCCCCGTCAGCCTTCATCTTCCACAGCATCTGCCAAACGGAAAGCACAGGCGGCCAGGCTTCGCAGAATGCGCAGAAAAAGGATTCGCAACACTATTTTGCTGATACTTCTTCTTGTGGTATTATGCGGTGCAGGCGGGTTTGGCGTTTATAAATTAAAGGGAGGCGCATTCTCATCCACGACTAATTCCTTCAATGTATTTTCTGAATTTGATAATACTCTGATTTCAAAAGAAAACCAACGAGCAGAAGGATTTGCCCAGAATCTCTGTGTTGTCACCAAGGATGTTGATCTGGATTCGGTCAGTCTGGATGATAATCAGTCCGGAGTTCTTCTGAACCTTAATGACAAAAAAGTCCTTTATGCCAAAGGTGCCTACAACAAAGTGTATCCTGCCAGCATCACTAAGATTATGACTGCAATGTTAGCTCTGAAATATGGCAACATGGATGATACTGTAACGATTTCCCAGGAAAATGTTACTCTGGAATCCGGTTCTCAGGTGGCAGGTTTTCAGGCAGGGGATCAGGTCACAATGGATCAGCTTCTTCATTGCCTGCTAGTCTATTCTGCTAATGATGCAGCTTCTGCCATTGCAGAACATGTAGGAGGAACAACTGATAAATTCGTGGAAATGATGAATTCTTTTGCTGCAGAGCTTGGATGTACAGGTACTCATTTTACCAATCCTCATGGTCTGCAGGATGAGAATCATTACACAACACCTTACGATATTTATCTGATGCTGAAAGAAGCACTGAATTATCCGGAATTTACTGATATCACACAGATGTCATCTTACACAGTTACTTACAAACACACCGATGGTTCCGATGCAAGTGCCACCTTGCCGGCGACAGATCATTATCTTACCGGAGAGGCAACTGCACCGAAGGATGTCACTATCCTTGGCGGAAAAACAGGAACAACTGATAAAGCAGGAAATTGTCTGGCTCTGTTAAGTCAGAATGCTTACGGAAAACCATTTATTTCCATTGTTATGGGTGCCTCCTCCAAAGATGTCCTGTATCAGGAAATGACCTCATTGCTTCAGAATATTAATTCATAAGTAAACAAAACAGATAGCTGAACGGATAGTCATGATCCACTCAGCTATTTGTTAATTTATAAAAAAGGAGCAGCTTCTGTATCACAATATAATGTGAAGTGCAGAAATCTGCTCTTTTTTTGCATGCTTTATATATTTTTAATATATTTCTACTGTATCATCATTTCCGGTATCTCCGATATCATTTCCAAGATCTGAATCAGATGCATCACCTGTATCAGAACTATCATCGATCACATCACCAGTTCCGTTATCTGTATTATCAGACGAATCATCAGAAGGAGTCTCATCAGTTACTTCATCATCTCCATTGTCACCATTATCGGATGAATCTGTATTGTAATCGCTGTTATCAGCCGTATCACCTGAATTATCATTAGAGTAATTATTATCAGTATCGGAATCTCCATTATCTCCGCTGCCATCAGAGTACGAATTATCATAGCTGTCTTCTGTATAAATTGGAAAATAACCATCATTTCCGGTATCTGTAGAACCCTGTCCCTGAGAAGTTGAATCTGTAGCAGGCTGTGCTGCGTTATTATCCGGAATCGCTGTAAGATGAGAGGTTGTTCCATCTTTCGGAACAACAATATAAATTCCCAGCATGACAATACATAGTGCCATAGCCAGACCGGCAATCTTCATTTCTTCCATATGCTTCATAGCCATTATCTCCTGTCGTTTTTTTGTATTATAGCACAGAACAGAACAGATTTGTAAAAACAGAATCTATTTATTTTGCTTTTTCATAATAGACATGTTTCTTTTCAGTGTTTATAATAAAATACATAAATCACGCGAACCAATAATTATCATATAAAAGGTAACTTACAGAAAGGAGCATTTCCTATTATGAGCGATTGTATTACCACTTACACGGGCAGACATTTTGATCCTCTTCATCCAGAAGAAGCACTTATCTGTATAGAAGACATTGCACATGCCCTTTCCCTTATCTGTCGCGGCAACGGCCATGTAAAGAGCTTTTTCTCCGTAGGACAGCATTGTATCCTCTGTGCCAGAGAAGCCGCTGCCCGCAGCTATTCCAGCCGCCTGAGCCTGGCTGCACTTCTTCATGATGCCAGTGAATGTTACATGTCAGATGTCCCAAGACCTTTCAAAAAAAGTCTCATGGATTATCTGAAACAGGAAGAAAAACTTCTTAAAATTATTTACCGAAAGTATCTGGGTTCCGCTCTTTCCCAAGAAGAGGACATGAAACTGAAATCCATAGACAATGACCTTCTCTGGTATGATCTGAAATATCTTCTTGGTGAGACTCCGGCAGAACCGAAACCTGCGATCCATATCACAGTTGATTATACAGTACTTCCATTTAAAACAGTGGAAGAGGAGTATTTGAAGCTTTTCAGACAGCTTTCTTCCCGGATTGGACAGTAGCTACGACAGAAACTTATAAAAACAAAGGGTGAACAACTATGAAACGATTAATTTTTCATGTTGATGTAAACAGTGCTTTCCTTTCCTGGGAAGCTGTACGAAGAATAAAAGAAGGCCTTCCGGATCTCCGTGAAATTCCTTCCTGTATCGGTGGAGATCCACAGAAACGGACCGGCATTGTGGTAGCAAAATCTATCCCTGCAAAAAAATATGGCATTCAGACAGGTGAGCCAATGGCCATGGCTCTGCGCAAATGTCCCGGCCTTGTCACAGTTCCTTCTGATTTTGAGCTTTACGACAAATATTCCCGGGCTTTTAAGGCAATCTGCGCATCCTATGCACCTGTAATGGAATCTTTTTCCATTGATGAGGTATTTCTGGATATGACCGGAACTTCTTTTATATATCCAGATCCTGTTGCAACTGCCTGCGAAATCAAAGATAAGATCCATAACGAACTTGGTTTTACTGTAAATGTAGGAATATCCACAAACAAGCTTCTGGCAAAAATGGCTTCTGATTTTGAAAAACCTGATAAGGTCCATACGCTGTTCCCAGATGAAATTCCTGTAAAAATGTGGCCGCTTCCAGTACGGAATCTGCTTTTTCTCGGAAAATCCTCAGAGCAGAAACTCATAGATGCAGGAATTAAAACGATCGGAGACCTGGCTCATGAAAAAAAATCCAAAATCCAGCAGCTTCTGGGTGACAAGGCGGGCCAGCAGCTTTACCAGTATTCCAGAGGCCTGGACGATTCTCCGGTAAAATCCCAGCCTGATGAAGCAAAAGGTTTCAGTGTAGAAACAACATTTAATGATGATATTGTTTCTCTTGAAAAGATATTTCCTATCCTGCTGGAACAGTGTGATGTCCTGGCAACCCGCATGCGACGTAAAAAGAAAAAGTGCACCTGCATATCCGTAACCTTCAGAACCCTGGATTTCCGGAATAAATCTCATCAGATGAAACTTGCCAATGCCACAGATATCACAGATGAAATCTACACAGATGCCCGGAAACTTTTTCAGGAATCCTGGAAAGGCCAGCCTCTCCGCCTGATCGGAGTATCCCTGACAGGGCTTACCGACGATTCCTTTGAACAGCTGTCTTTCTTTGAAGACACCTGTGAAAAAGAACGCCGCCAGAAGCTTGATGCGGCTCTGGATTCTATCAGAATAAAATTCGGCAATGACAAAGTCACCCGTGCCAGTCTTATGAACAGCAATACACGCATTGGACGGAAAGCTAGGGCACAGATGGAAAATGAGAGGGAATGAAGCATTAAAAAGGGGAATCTATCCAAAATAGATTCCCCTGATTTTATGTTGTTTAATATCATTTATTCTTATATAAAAACAACATCAATATTCAATTTTATTATAATGCGCTGACAATCTTATCCTGATATGTAGCAGGAACTTCTTCCTTATCCAGTGACATACTGATAATAAAGGAAACCTTAAATTTCTCACCAATGGCACTTAACTGATCCAGTGTTTCTGTTGCATCCTTACCTTCAAGCTTTGCTGTTGTAAGGAAGCTATCCAGGTAAATCTGCTCCAGATCATGATCCTGTGAAAGGATACCACAGATAAATCCTACGAATTCGTCAGCATTCTTAACAGGAAAACCGGAAACGTCAATAAGACGAACCTTGTTATTCAGTTCATACATGTGTTTAGTGCTTTTGTCTAAGTAAACAATACTACCGTTTGCATCCTTTACAGCTCCGTTTACTTTGTCTAACAGTACTTTTGTTTTTCCTTTGCCTTTCTTTCCTACGATCAGTTCAACCATCCTGTTTTCCTCCTTAGACA
>OHAC01000473.1_pt1 | contig 42405 bp, 26 predicted proteins | sample 1577051 | NCBI WGS metagenome assembly OHAC01 (sample SAMEA3541499, study PRJEB24748) | human gut metagenome | biome: human gut; feature: human-associated habitat; material: faeces | place: China | collected 2012 | reverse complement strand
TTGTCTGTTTATGTAAAATCTTTCAAAGAACTCTTTCTTTAATCGCTAAGAGAAACCGTATTTCTCAAAAGCGAGTGCAAAAGTACTAACTATTTTTCATTCCACCAAATCTTTTCGCAAAAAAGTTTCATTTTAACCAAACTTTTAACAGTTATAAACATTTAGTTTTTTTTACACCTTATTATATATATAAATAGACTGAACTTTTGGCTATTCCAATATTTCTTCGTACTTTTGCCCAACCAATCAGTTAGGTTTAACAGAAAACGGAAATTGCATTATGAAAATTATTGTATCAGAAGAAATCGAATCGGTATGTCCCACCTTTGTGGGAGCATGCGTGGAAGCCAATGTGGTAAACACCCCTTATTGTCAGGAACTTTGGGATGAAATCAATGCCCTCGGTGAGAAATACAGACAGACGCTGACCACGGAATCGCTGAAAGAGATGAGTGGAATTGCCGCCACCCGAAAGGTGTACCGTGCCTGCGGCAAGGATCCATCTCGCTACCGTCCTGCATCAGAAGCCCTTATCCGCAGAATGCTGCAGGGCAAGGAACTCTACCAGAGAGATACGCTGGTGGACCTGGTAAACCTGGCAAGCATCGTCTACGGCTACAGCATCGGCGGATTTGATGCAGACAAGTTTGAAGGCGACACCCTGACCCTGGGCGTAGGCAAAGCCGGCGAACCATACGAAGGTATCGGCAGAGGCATGATTAATATAGAAGGTCTGCCTGTTTACAGAGACAAGACAGGTGGTGTAGGTACTCCAACCAGCGACAACGAGCGAACCAAAATGAGTATTGACACCACCCATCTGGTGGTTCTCATCAACGGATATGACGGAGACGAACAGCACGTTCGCGAGAATGCCGAATTCATCATCGAACTTCTGAAGAAATATTGCCAAAGCGATGGAGGCAGCTACTTCATCTACAAATAAGAGGATGTGTCATAAGTTTATGATTCACCCTCTTCTATCTGTTGAAAGAGATAGGATATGTTGCCGAAAGAGATAGGATATGTTGCAGGAAGAGACAGAAGAAGTTGCAGGAAGAGACAGAAGAAGTTATTGGAAGAGATAGGATATGTTGTTGAGACAGTCAGTATCTTCGGTCGCACAACACCTGTTGTGCGCTTGCATAACAGCTGATATGCGCATGCACAACAGCTGTTGTGCATGCGGTAGTCAACTGTTATGCACCAACTATCATTCAGACTTATGACACACCCTCATTAACCAAGAAATCTTTCTTATAAACATAAAAAGGGGACTGACCACTGCCAGTCCCCAAGACGAGAGAGATATAAGTGTTGACTTGGTCAACAACGAGGCAAATCACTTTGCCTTATATCTTTATTATCATTACCTAAATAAGCCTTACTTATCCGCAGGAAAATCCTTATTTATTTGCCGGATGATCGTATGCAGAAGTACGCACATCCCAGAACATCTTACTATAATAGTTGTTTGTTCCGTCGGTCAACTTCTTCACAGCTTCATTCCAGTTGGCACCATTTAATGTACTCTCATTGGTAGGATATTTCACACGGGAAATAATCATGCCTTTCACTTCGCTCAATGGTTCAAACTTCACATTATTGCCATTGTAAACGGCTGTGATTTCACCCGGACGAAGCAACTGGTTTGGATAGCCTGTACGACGAACCTCAGTCCAAGCCTCAGTACCATTGGTAAAGAGATCGATGTACTTCTGGATAGCACATGTTTCAGCATCTACGTTTGTAGATACCGCATTAACATAAGCATCCACAACAGCATCAGAGATAGACTGACCTGCCAAATCATACCAATATTCAATAGAAGCCTTTACACCTTCCTTGTAATCCTCTGCGTCATAGCCATTGTACTCGCAGAGGATGAACTTCAACTCAGCATAAGTCATCAATGGCACAGCGTAAGTCTTGGTCAAGACTAAAGGCGACCATTATACCAGTTTGGAGATGTAGCACGGAACTTATCCTGGGTACCTGTAGGACAAGCGTATGGAATACCATCGTATGTACCCTGAGCATTCTTGTTGGTATAGATAGAGATACGTGGATCTACAGTACCCTCCCAAGGATGGCTCTTGCCATTCAAATCATCTTTCTTACCCAACATCAGCTTGGTAAGCACATTGGTGATGGTGAAGTCGTTACGGCCATCAATATAGAAGCCCTCATAGAACTTACAATAGTCAGACCCTGAAGACGCGTAAGTAAACTTAGCTGCATCATCATTGCTCTCCATCACACCACTGGCTACCGCCTCAGCGATATACTTCTTCCAGTTGGAATCTACCTTAGACATGTGGATAGCCAGGCGGCACTTCAAAGAGTTACCAAACTTCTTTCACTTAGAAGCATCACCACCGAAGATAACATCACCTGAAGTGAAGGCACTCTGATTCTCATCAATCATACCTACTGCCTCATCCAACTCAGAAATCATACCAGCATAGATATCCTTCTGGTCATCATACTTGCAATAGAGAACACCCTTATCTTCCAGCTGTGCGATATCAGAGTAAGGAACATTGCCCCATGTATCAGTGATGACATCTATCAACCAGACCTTCATAATCTTGGCAGCAGCAATCTGGTTGCAGTTAGCACCATAAGCAGAAGCAGTATTCTTGGTAGCCTCATCGGTATTCATCTTGATGACCTTGTCGAAATTAGCCAATCCCATATAGAGGTAATTGAAATAACTGTTGTTTACAGACTCACGAATCTGATAACGGTCCTCCTCTGTATAGTTGCGCTGGGTCCACTGCTGAGAGTAAGCCAGACACTGACGACCGCTGAACCAGTTGTCGTAGATATTGTCCATGGTCCACTTCTCTGCACCTTCCATCAGCATGTTAGAAGGAACATTGCCCGGAGCGTTTGGATTCTCGTTGAGAGAATCCAGGTCATCGCAAGATGCCATAGGTAAACAAGCCGCTCCTATCAATATATATTTTAAAATCTTCTTCATAACTTTTCCATCTTAAAAATTAGAACTTCAAACTAACACCAAAGCCATAGTTGGCAACCATAGGAGTGGCACCACCCTCAATACCCTGAACATTACCAGAACTGGTGACAATCATCTCAGGATCGAAGTGCTTGCAGTCTGGTCCCCATACGCCGAGGTTACGACCATATGCAGAAAGACGCAATGACTTGACAAACCAAGAAGGGTTCAACTTGAAGGTATAACCCACATTGATTTCACGAAGTTTGATATAATCGCTCTTCAATACACTCTGAGCAGCAGGACCATTGTAGTAGTTCTCGTAGTAATCACGAGCACTCACCTTCATGGTGTTAGGTTCATTTGTACCATAAACCACACCTTCTGAGATGATACCATTCTCACGAACGCCATTGGCTGCTGTCTCCTCCATCATACCACAGTAGTTACCCCAAAGAGTTGTGGTAGAGAAGAACTGACCACCCTTGGAGAAGTCGAACTGGATGCTGGCATCGAAGCCCTTATAGCGGAATGAGTTGACCCAACCACCCGTGAAATCTGGATAGATATGACCAATCACTTCGTTACCATCAGTAGCCATATAGAGACCAGTCTCTGGATCTACGCATTTGTTGCCATTTTCATCGTACACGAAATTGGTACCCATGATGATACCATATTCCTCACCTACCTTGGCACCCACCTCAGCCATGAATGGAGCAGAAGCAATCTTGTAATAATCTACACCATCTGCAAGGCTCTTCACCTTATTCTTGTTAGATGCGATGGTAAACGATGTATTCCACTCAAAATCATGGGTCTTGATAGGAGTAGCATGGATAGCCACCTCAATACCCTTGTTCTCGATTTCACCAGAGTTGATCATCTTGTAGATATAACCGGTGGTACCAGATACTGACAAAGGAAGAATCTCATCCTTGGTATTTGTCTGATAGTAAGTTACATCGAATCCCAGACGGTTGTCTAAGAAAGCCATCTCGAGACCCAACTCGTAAGATGTGGTTGACTCAGGCTTCAAATCGGCATTGTTCAATGTATTTGGCAAGCGATAACCTGGAGTAGAGGAATCGATGTTGGTATATTGGGTATAAGTACTCAGCACCTGATATGGATCGGTATCGTTACCTACCTTTGCAAAACCGAGACGTACCTTACCATATGTCAGCCAAGGAGCCTTGTTCTTCAACAGTTCCGAGAACAACCAGCTACCGGTGACAGATGGATAGACATATGTATTGTTGCTTGATGGAAGAGAAGAAGATTTATCACCACGAAGAGTAGCCTCCAAGTAGAGCATGTTCTTCCAACCCAAAGTAATATCACCAAACAGAGAGTTGATTCCCTTTACTCGCTTATAGTTATAAGCCTTGGCTGCCTGCAAGGAGTTAGCCAGGTTATAGTATTCAGGAATAGCCAAACCACCCTGTGTCAAACCATACACATACTCATAGTGATTACGCATGATGTTAGCACCCACATTGGCACTGATGCTGTAATCGCCGAATGTCTGGTTATACATCAGCAGGAACTCATGGTTCAACTCATACTGCTGACGGGAGATTTCCTTATACTTAGACAACTCCTGTGAGTAAACGGCATTGCGTTCATACTGCTTGTCAACCCAGAAATCAAGGTTTGCCTTATACTGGAACTTGAGCTGTGGGATAATCTGATAGCTGAAGCCCACATTACCATATACACGGTTACGGCTATCATTCTCGTAGTTCATGTAGCGGCTCCAGTATGGGTTGTTGTGGAACTGGATAGTAGTATCATCAATACCACCAATGTTCCAGGAAGCCTGGCTTCCATCAGGGTTCTTATAGAGAGACTCCAATTCGTTCATGTTCAGCTGGCGCTGTCCCCACTGCGTGAACTTCACCATGATGTTGTTGTCACCATAACCAGTATCCTGACGCCCCTTGGTACGGTTGTTGAAGTAGTTGACACTGGTGAACACATTCAACTTCTTGTCTGGCGACATGATGTTGCCCGTAACATTCAAGGCATTCTTATACTGGCTGCTGTTTGGCAGATAACCTGTCAAAGAAGTATTGGTATAGGAAATACGGAACGAACTGTTGTCATAAGACTGAGACACAGCGATATTATTGGTGTAAGAAACACCAGTCTTGAAGAAGTCGCGATAATCTGAAGAAGCAGGGCTCCAGGCAGATGTAGTAGGATCGCCTACAGAACCGTTATTCTTCCATGTAAGCAAGTCGTACCATGAAAGCACCTGGCGGCCATCCAATTTAGGACCCCAGCTTTCATCCTGACCATAGTCTGGAATCAGATATTCCTTGCCATTGATAGTGGCAGTACCCATATCATCACCATCGTCGCCATAAGCATAATCGCCAGCATAACCATAACCGCCACCATACTGACTCTGAAGCTTAGGCAGTTTGGTTACAGTTTCAAAGCCAACAGAAGAGCTGAACTCCACACCGAGTCCTGCAGACTTTTTGGCACGCTTGGTAGTAATCATGATAACACCATTAGAGGCACGGCTACCATAAAGAGCAGTAGCAGAAGCACCCTTCAACACGCTGATGTTCTCTACATCATCAGGGTTGATATCCTGAATCAAGTTACCGTAATCGTACCCACCACCACCACGCTGAGTCTCGGTAGAGTTATTTCGCCACCCTCGATAGGCACACCGTCAACAACGAACAACGGCTGGTTGCTGCCAGAAAGCGAGTTAGCACCACGAAGCAAGACCTTAGAAGATCCGCCCATGCTACCGGCACTAGAAGAGATGGTCAAACCCGCAACCTTACCCTGCAGAGCATTGACAGGGTTACTGAGTCCTCCACGTGATTTCAGCATCTCATCGCCTTTCAGCTCGGTTACAGCATAACCCAAAGCCTTCTTTTGGCGAGAAACACCCAAGGCTGTGACAACCACATCATTCAATGTATTGTCCTCGCCTTCCAACACAATTTTCATTTTTGATTTAGCAACCACCTTTTGAGATTTCATTCCCAAATAAGAGATTACCAACTTGGCATTTCCATTAGGAGCTACCAAAGAAAAGTTACCGTCAACATCTGTTACAGTACCCATCTTGGTACCTTCAATCTTGATGGATGCGCCAATTACTGGCTCACCATCTTCCTGAGAAACAACCTTACCTGTAACAGTAGTTTGAGCGAGAGCCATTCCTGTTGAAAGAACAAGCCCCCCCATGAGCATGGTTAATCTTTTTACCATAATTCTCTCTCTTAAAAATTAAACAACTTACAAATATCGGATGCAAAGATACATACTTTTTGCTAATTAAACAAATTTTTAGCAAACAATTTGATACAAAATACCATCTTTATGGTACTTTATGTGTATTTTTCGCATATTTCATTACTTTTCGTAAGCATTTTTAGTATTTATTCCCTCAAAAAGTAAATAACGAGAAGAAACTGGGTACAAAAGGGAAGTTTTGAAAACAGAAAGGCAAACGTGCCATTTATTACAATAAATAACATGTTTGCCCTTATTATTTTATTAAAATGAAACTCACCTATCAAAAAGGGTTCATCAAGATCACACCTTATTATATATAGGGAGTTATGAAAAAAGGCGTCAATAACACCGGGAATTTAAATCACGCCAAAATGGAGGAGCGCATTCTTTACACCATCTTCATCCACATGAGTCGTAATGTAATCGGCTACCTGCTTGAGATTATCACCCGCATTGCCCATCGCAACCCCAACGCCTGCCTCCCGGACGATGGAAATATCATTGCCGCCATCGCCGAAAGCCATGGTTTCATCTATGTTCAAACCCAGATAATCAGCCATCGCATGCAAGCCCTTACCCTTATCCGCATCGGCTGCCGTAATATCCGTAAAGGCAGGATGCCACCTGCCCGAAGTGCAGTTGCGGAGCGTAGGCATCAGGAGCGCCTCCTGCTCTACCGAACAGAAAGGAGTAACCTGCAGAACCTGCTCATCTCCCAGTTCATTCACATCGGTCAGGAAGATTTCGCAATCCACCCCCAGTCCCTTGGCAAAGATTTCATAAACCTCGTCGGTATAATGATGGATAGCAAGATGATGCTCTCCTACGACGATTGCAGGATAATCATCACGGTCGGCTGCCTCGATAATCTTCTTTACATCTTCAGGAAGGATGGCGTGCTGGCTCACCACCTTATCGCCTACAAAACAGCGGGCTCCATTGGTGGTGATGTAACCGTCGATGAGATGTTCTATCTGACCGAGGTTAGTAATGAGGAGCTGCGGACGACCGGTAGAAATATACACCTCTACCCCATTCTTCTTAGCCTGCTCCAAGGCATCTACCGTACTCTGCGGAATCTTGTGGGTCTTGAAACTCACCAGGGTGCCGTCAATATCGAAAAACAATGCTTTTATCTTCTTATCCATACCAATATCTTCTATACCTTATTATATATATAATGCAAAATCGGCTCTGTAAGTACAGAAAAACCGATGCAAAAATACGAAAAAACAGATAAATGACAAAAAATATAAAGATTTATTAGATTTTACTTGCATCGAAAAGAGAAAAAACGTATATTTGCCACATCTTTATGCCCGAGGAAACTCCGAGGTAAGGCATAGAGCAACTACTAAATAAGAACTATTATGAGTAAGAAGTCCTATCGGTTACTGGCATCCCTGTTGCTGATGCTCGTAGCGACGCTTACTTCATGCGAGAAGTTTTCGATTGACGAAACAACCGGAAAATCACGTGAGGCAAACGCCAATGTAACTATCCATGTGCAGAAAATAGAAGGAACAAGACTGCTGACAACCAAAGCTGCCGACAAGCAGATGGCGCTGGGCGATGTGTGCTCCAGACTGACGCTTGCCATCTTTGACGGAGAGGAGAAACTGGAGACGGTGAACCAGCTTTCAACAGACAACGGCTTCGGAACAGCCTATGTAAGTCTGGACGAAGGAGAATACCGCCTGGTGGTGATTGCCCATAACGGAAAGGGAAACTGCTCTGTCAGCGCACCCGAGAAAGTAAAGTTTGCGAGCAACAAACTTACCGACACCTTCTATTATTACGGCAGGTTGAGCGTAACGGCAGACGGAGCCACCTCCGACATCAACCTGAGGCGAGCAGTTGGCGCCTTCAAGTTACATATTACCGACGAAACCATTCCCGAAGAAATCAGGAGCATCAAGTTCTATTATACCGGCGGCAGCAGCACCCTGGATGCAACCACCGGATTCGGCTGCGTGAACAGCCGTCAGACCGAGAATTTCAGTATGAAAGATGGCGGCAGAGACTTTACCGTCTACACCTTCCCACATGAAGAAGAGAAGAACATCAAGATGAGTATCAGCTTTCTGGATGCCGATGCAAAGGTGGTAAAGAGTTTTGAAAAAGCCGATTTGAAAATCCATCAGAACAAGGCAGCCTATACCGAGATTTCCATTGCTGACGGATTCGGTGGCGGAAACGACAGTACGGGTGGTGGAATAGGCATTACCGTAGACCCTACCTGGGGCGAGACAGAACGGGTGAATTTCTAAGAAACAGACGATTAAGGGATTACGGAAAACCAGAAGGTATGTTCTATTTTTCCACAATGCAATATATTTTTTGATTCTTAAAGATTTGATAAACAAAATTTCTTTGTCATTTAAGAATAATTCCATAATTTTGCATCCAATATTATATAATATTATAAACAAAGGATGAAAAAATATATAACTCTTATCATGCTGATGGGAGCATTGATTCCTGCCGGGGCTCAGGCACAAACGCTGAGCCTTGACAGTTGCCGTGCCATGGCGCTGCGCAACAACAAGCAGCTCAATGCCTCGAAGCTCAAGAAAGACGTGGCGTACAACATGAAGAAATCGGCACGTACCAAATATCTTCCTAAAGTAGATGCTTTAGGCGGTTACGAATGGTTCAGCAGGGAGATTTCGCTGCTGAACGACGGTCAGAAATCAACATTCAGCAATATCGGCTCTACCGTTACCGGAGGAATATCGGGAGGAGCCAGCAATCTGATGAGCCAGCTTGTCAGTCAGGGAATGATTAGCCCGGAACTGGCACAACAGATAGGCGGACTGATGAATGAGAAACTGGGACCCCTGCAGCAGCAAGGCAATGCGCTGGGAGAGAAACTGGTAGATGCTTTCCGCACCGACACCCGCAACATCTGGGCAGGAAGCGTGATGGTTCGCCAACCTATCTATATGGGTGGAGCCATCATTGCAGCCAACAAGATTGCCGACATCGGAGAGCAGATTGCAGAGAATGATCTCGACCAGCAGACCCAGAGCACGCTCTACAGCATAGACCAGGCTTACTGGCTCGCCGTTTCGCTGAAGCAGAAGCAGAAACTCGCCATCAGTTACCGCGACCTCGTAAAGAAACTGAACGAGGATGTTCATAAGATGATTCAGCAGGGAGTAGCCACCAAGGCAGACGGACTGAAGGTAGACGTGAAAGTGAACGAGGCTGAGATGCAGATTACTCAGGCAGAAGACGGACTCGCGCTGTCGAAGATGCTGCTCTGCCAGCTCTGCGGCATTCCGATGAACCAGGAAATCACACTTGCCGATGAAGATAAGGAAACCCTGGCTTTATCAGGAACTCCTGTTGACACCGAGCAGCAGAGAGTAGCCGCACAGGATTCAGCGATGAACACCCGTCCGGAACTCCGCATGCTGCAGAATGCGCTCGACATCTCTAAAGAAGCTACCAATATGGTTCGCGCCATCAATCTGCCTCACGTGATGCTGACAGGCGGCTACATGATTTCGAACCCGAACGTATTCAATGGTTTCCAGAAGAAGTTTACCGGAGTCTGGAACGTAGGCGTGATGGTTCATGTTCCGGTATGGAACTGGTTCGACGGCGCCTACAAGGTGAGAGCCGCCAAGGCTGCCAGCAATATCGCCCAGATGAACCTGGATGATACGAGAGAGAAGATTCATCTGCAGATTACCCAAAGCCAGTTTAAGGTAAAGGAAGCCCAGAAGAAGCTCAACATGGCAATGAAGAATATCGCCAGTGCCGAAGAGAACCTGAGATGCGCCAACCTCGGTTTCAAGGAAGGCGTGATGGAGGTTACCGACGTGATGGCTGCACAGACTGCCTGGCAGAAAGCACAGAGCCAGAAGATTGATGCAGAAATCGACGTGAAGCTGACTCAGGTTGGGCTGAACAAGGCGCTGGGTATCCTGCAGTAACGGCTACCGGGGAAGAAATCCGATGGAATCGGATTTAACGGGGGCCCAACGGGGGACTTTTTCCTCTGTTTCTTCTTTAATATATTTATAATAACAAATTTAAATTCAGATTAAACAAAATGTCTAAGAAATCACAGCATAACAACATATTGCTCGCTGTAATCGGTTTTACAGCAGTAGTCATTCTCGTAGGCGTCATCGGTTTCTTCACTTTGGAACAGAAGGATGACACCATTCAGGGCGAGGTAGAAGTATCAGAATACAGAGTATCCTGCAAACTGCCAGGACGCGTAGTAGAACTCCGCGTTCAGGAAGGCGATTACGTTCATGTGGGCGATACACTCGCCATCCTCGAAGTGCCGGAAATGAAATCACAGGAACAGATGCTCCAGGCTACCAACGCTGCAGCCGAGGCGATGAAGGACCTGACGGATGCAGGTGCACGCAAGGAGCAGATTCAGGGCGCTTACCAGTTGGTTCAGCAGGCTGAAGCTGCCGCAACCATCGCCAAGAAAACCTACGACCGCATGCAGAACCTCTTCAACGAGGGCGTAATCAGCGGTCAGAAGCGCGACGAGGCTTACGCTGCCTATAAGGCTACAGAGGCTCAGGTGGCTGCTGCCAGAAGTCAGTATGACATGGCGAAGAACGGAGCCCGCGAGCAGGAGAAGCGTATGGCTGCCAACAACACCCAGGCTTCGAAAAGCGCTGTAGATGTAGTGAAGAATCTTCTGAAAGAGACCGTTCAGGTGGCCCAGTGCGAGGGCGAGGTTAGCAATGTCTATCCTAAGGTAGGCGAGCTTGTAGGCCTCGGCTCTCCTATCATGAGCATCTCTATCATGAGCGATATGTGGGGAACCTTCAATGTTCGCGAAGATCATCTCAAGGGGCTGAACAAGGGCGATGAGTTCACCGCTTACGTTCCAGCCTTCAACAAGGACATCAAGATGAAGGTTTACTACCTGAAAGACCAGGGCTCTTACGCTACCTGGAAGGCAACCAAGGATAATGGCGACTACGACCGCAAGACATTCGAGGTGAAGGCCCGCCCTGTCACAAAGATTGAGGGATTGCGCCCGGGAATGTCACTCATCATTAAATAACATTGAACTTTGAGATTTGAACTTTGAACTTTATGATTAGTTTTCTTCTTTGAGTTTACAATAAAATTTTGAGAAATTAAACATATCATAAAGTTCAATGTTCAATGTTCAATGTTCAAAGTAAACAAGTTCTATGTTTAAGAAATTATATCATATTGCCCTCAGAGAATGCGGCATCATGTGGAAGAATCCCATTTATCTCATCTGCATGGTCATCTTCCCCATCGTGGTGGTGATTTTCTTCACCACGCTGATGAAGGGAGGAGTGCCTACCGACATGCCTGTGGGCATAGTAGATCAGGACAACTCCGCCACATCGCGCCAGCTGGTGCATAAGCTCGATGCCTTCCAGACCACCAAGGTAGTGGCTCACTACGAGAACATGGCAGAGGCAAGACATGCTATCCAGAAGAATGAAATCTATGCCTTTCTGGTGATTCCTAGCGGAACAGAGGCAGGTCTGATGGCCCAGAAGCAGCCTAAGATTTCATTCTATTACAGCAGCGTATCGCTGGCAGCCGGCTCCCTGCTCTTCCGCGATTTGAAAACCATCTCTACTCTGGGAGGTGCGGCAGCAGGAATGGCGAAACTTTCGGCGCTGGGAAAGACGAACGATGAAATCATGACCTTCCTGCAGCCTATCGCCGTAGATCTGCACATGATAGGCAACCCATACGCCAACTACAACTATTATCTTTCGAGCGTAATGGTGCCGGGACTCATCATGCTGTTCATCTTCCTGATTACACCTTATTCTATAGGTACGGAACTGAAGTTCAACCGGGCAAGAGACTGGATGCGTATGGCAGGCAACAATCCTTATCTCGCCATTGCGGGTAAGATGCTGCCACAGACGCTCATCTTCCTGAGCATCTTCCTGCTGTTCGAATTCTACATCTATTATGTATTACAGTTTCCACATCCGGGCGGCGCGCTGCCTATCATCCTGTTAGGCGTTCTGAGCGTACTCTCCTGCCAGTGTTTCGGCATCTTTGCCTTCGGACTGATGCCTTCGCTCCGTATGTCGATGAGTATCTGTTCGTTGTGGGGCGTGGTGAGTTTCTCCATCTGCGGAGCCACCTATCCGCTCTTCTCGATGGATTCTCCGATCCAGTCTATCGGTCAGCTCTTCCCGATGCGCCACTATTATATGATTTACCAGATAAACATCTTCAATGGTTTCCCGATGGGCGATGCTGTGCTCCACTGGGGCGCAATGGTGCTGTTCTGTGCCCTGCCGATGCTCACTATCTGGAACATCAAGAAGGCAATGTTAGTATATAAATACCTACCATAATGAAGAAAAGTAGTTTATTATATAAGATTATCAATGGCATCTGGGACATGTGCTACATCTGGAAGACGGAAATGCGCAATGTTTTCCGCGATGAGGGTGTGCTCATCTTCTGCATTCTGGTGCCGCTGGGTTATCCGCTGCTCTACTCTTGGATTTACAACAACGAGGTGGTGAGAGAAGTGGATACGGCGATTGTGGATCTGAGCCACAGTCACAGTTCTCGCGAGTTTATCCGCGATTATGATGCTTCGCCAGATGCCAAGGCTACCTATTACTGCAACAGTCTGGACGAGGCGAAGGAACTGGTGCGCAGACAGGCGGTTCACGGAATTCTTTACTTCCCTGCCGACTTCGATACGAAGCTGAACCGAGGCGAACAGGCACATGTGGGAGTTTACTGCGATATGAGTCTGATGCTGACCTATAAGGCGATTTATCAGACCTCGCAGGCCGTAGCCAGCCACATCAACTCGGGCATCCAGATAACACAGGCAGGAGGATTTACAGATAGAGACGACGAGATTACCACCGAGCCGCTCGCCTTTGATGAGGTTCCGATATTCAATACAACAGGAGGTTACGGAAATGCCATTCTGCCGGCTGTGCTGGTTCTTATCCTGCAGCAGACGATGCTGCTGGGCATAGGAATGGCAGCGGGAACTTCAAGAGAACTCAACAGAAACCGCGAACTCATACCGGTAAGCGAGCATTATGGCGGTATTTTCCGCATTGTTTTCGGCAAGGCATTGGTTTATTTCATGGTTTATGCCGTGATGGGAATGTATCTTACGCTGGTGGTTCCTAAGCTGTTCAGTTTTGTAAGTATGGTAACGTGGACCACCATTCTCGGTTTCCTCCTTCCTTACATTCTTTCGTGTGTATTCTTCGGTCTGATGCTGTCGTGTCTGGTAAGATATCGTGAAAATGTGATGCTTCTGGTGGTATTTACCTCCGTTCCATTGCTTTTTATGACGGGAGTTTCATGGCCACTGAGCAATATTCCGGGCTTTTGGCAAGGATTTTCGTGGGTTTTCCCATCCACTTTCGGCATCCGCGGGTTCCTCAGAATCAGCAGTATGGGCGCTTCGCTTTCAGATATTCTGCCGGAATTCAGAGCTCTTTGGATACAAACCGGCGTCTATTTCCTCGCTACCTGCCTGGTTTTCAGACAGCAACTGAGATCGGCAAGACTCAAGGCAAACCTTGCTGCCGAAGTAGCAGAAGAAGAGGATGAGGCGGAAGAAATTGTTGATAGTTAAGAGTTTAGAATTAAAAATTTATAGCAATCTTGCTAACGGCTAAGCCCTATAAACTATAAACTATAAATTATAAACTATAAAAAATGGGCTGTTAACTGTTAACCTGTTAACTCCTGGTAAATAAGTTAATAGTTAAAAGTTAATAGTTAATAGGGCTTAGCCGTTCTCAAGATTGCTATAAACTATAAACTTTCAACTATAAACTAAAAAAGGCTAGGACTGCCCTCAGGTAGTCCTAGCCTTTTTTACTTAGTGTGTACTTACGATCTTGGTTGGAGCCTTCTCGGCATTTCTACGATTCACCACCGTTACTACGCTTTGAGCAAGGCTGAGGAATGCCTGCCCAGTGATGGAATCAACCTTGGTAGCAGCAGGCGCACCATCATCACCACCCTCGCAGATGCTCTGAACGATAGGAATCTGGGCGAGCAGAGGCACATTCATTTCCTTAGCGAGGTTCTTGCACCCCTCCTTACCAAAGATATAATACTTGTTCTCAGGCAGCTCGGCAGGCGTAAAGTAAGCCATATTCTCGATAAGTCCGAGAATAGGCACATTCACCTTATCATTCTGATACATGTCAATACCCTTTCTCGCATCGGCAAGCGCCACCTGCTGAGGCGTACTTACAATCACTGCACCCGTAATGGAAAGCGTCTGGAGCAGCGTAAGATGAATATCGCTTGTGCCAGGAGGCGTATCAAGGATAAAGTAATCCAACTCACCCCAGTCAGCATCAGCAATCAGCTGCTTCAGGGCAGAGCAAGCCATACCGCCACGCCACAAGGTAGCCGTAGTAGGACTTACGAAGAAACCGATACTCAGGAGTTTCACGCCATATTTCTCGACAGGTTCGATGAGGTCTCTGCCGTCCTTGTGAACAGAATAAGGACGTTCCTCCTCCACACCGAACATCTTAGGCATGGAAGGACCGAAGATATCTGTATCGAGCAAGCCCACCTTGTAGCCCAACTTAGCCAGGGCGATAGCGAGATTGGCAGAAACGGTGCTCTTGCCTACTCCACCCTTACCAGAGCTCACAGCGATGACGTTCTTTACCTGTGGCAGCATCTTTCCTACTTCAGGACGAGGAGCCGACTTGAACTCAGTAACGATTTCCACCTCTACATCTTTCGAAATATGATAATGGATGGCAGCCTCAGCCGCCTTTACCGTACTCTTGAGGAAAGGATCCGTATCACGAGGAAAGAGAAGAACCACCTTCACCTTCATACCATTGATGCTAGGCGTATCTGCCAGCATCTCGCTCTCTATGAGGTTCTTCTTGGTGCCTGGATAAATCACCGTAGCAAGCGCCTCTTCAATCATTTTTGGATATAATGTCATCATTTCTTTTTATTTATTTGGTGCAAAAGTAACAATAAATAATGTAATAAGCAAATAAAAACTAAATAATTTCAGATATTAAACACTTTTATGTATCTTTGCAAATTGCAGAAATGTGTAGTTTCAGCAAAAAGCGAATCTACAACCGAACAGACAAAAACGGAAGAAAAATGAAATATAAAAAGATTATATTAGGCGTAGCCTTGGCTCTGACCTGCTTCTCTAGCCTGAATGCCAACACGCTGACCGAAACCAAAGTGAAGAAGACGGAAACTCAGACCGCAGCACCCAACGTTTACTGGACCGACGGCTACGGAAGAGTATCTTATACCACCAACTCTATCATTTCGCCGGTAGTAAAAATTGCCCTCAAGGAGTTTGCGGGCGATATGAAAGCCGTAACCGGAATAGATGCGAAAGAAAAATCAGGTGCTCCGATACAGATTTACCAGCTCGACCAACTCACCAACAAGGAGTTTTCGGCAGTAGAAAAACTCGGTGCGCCGCTGCATCTTATTATCACCGCAAAGGATGCTTTCTACATCGGTACGAGGAAAGGGAAACTCATCGTTATCGGAAGCAACGCCCGCGGAACGGCTTACGCCATCATGAAACTCTCTGAGCTGGCTGGCGTTTCGCCTCTGGCGGCATGGAACGACCTGCAGCCTGCTCAGCGCAAGAGTCTCTACACCCCCGTTGACCAGCAGTGGATAGAGGTTCCGAGAATAGAATTCAGAGGACTTGCCCTGAACAACAGCCAGTGGATGAAACCGCAGAACTACAGCCGCATCGCCCGATTGATGCTGCGCCTGAGAGCCAATACGCTGTGGCAGGTAGACGGCAGGCACGAGGCTGCTTACAACAAGGCTGTGGTAGACAGTTTCGACATCTGTGTGGCGGAAAACTACAAGGTGACGGAGTTCGTGGGCAAGAAGCACAAGAAGAAACACCGCAAAACCATTGAGAATGTGAAGCTGGTATGCTCGGATGCACAGATGGAGATGAGCAATCTCTCGCCGGGTCTGCTGCTCGAAATGCTCAACAGCAAGGATTATCTGGAGAGCAAGAATGCCCAGCACGGCAAATCGCACCGCTCTGCCGCTCACAACGACGAAGACTGTGCCTGGATAGCCAACATCACCAATCCGAAGCAGTCAACCTTCCAGCTAGCCATGATGATGAACCTGGCGTGGAATAAAAACGCCCTGAAAGCAGGTTGCAAGACGTATATCCAGAACACTCTCAACGCATTCTTTGGCGCCATTACGGGCAAGAAAATCATGCCTCTGATGGAAGAATATTACCGCCTTACCAGCATCCGCCATTCCGCTTATATGGCGATGCCTTACGGCGATACTGAGTTCCATTCAGGCGAATTCGGCAACGAACTGGAGCGTTTTCTCTACCGCTACGACCTGTTGAAGGCGAAGACTGAATCCATCGAACGCATGCTGCCTCAGAACCAGAAAGACGGTTTCTTCGAGGTAGTGAAATATCCGATATTCCTGGCTGCCTTCGTAGCCGAAAAGGAGCTGGAGGCACAGGAAGCAAGACACATCGCCCGTCCGGGACTGTTTAATAAAGACGATGAGGCGAAGGCTGCAGCGGCTGTGAGCATCGATGCTTACAACAAACTGAAGCAGCTCAATGCCTACTACAGTCGCATCAGAAACGGCAAATGGAAGAATTTCATCCTTACCAACGGTACAGAGATGCAGGCTCCGCAGATTCCGGGCACACTGCCTGCTGCCGACATCAAGCGGCTGAAAGCTGATGCCTTCGACCGCAGCAACGATCTCAAGCCGCTCTCTGTAGTTACCGGCGACATCATTGCCAAAAATGCCTACGAATGGAGCAAGGCTACTGAATCGCCGCTTGCCCAGGCTTCCGTAAGAGGAGCCGAGAAGATTACCGTCCGTCCGCTTTTAGGCCACAGCGGCAAGGCTGTGAAATTGCCGAAGGGAGCCAGTCTGAGCTATGATTTCTACTGCGACAAGAGCGGTGATGCGCGTTTCACCATCGCCGTTATTCCTTGCTTCCTTAACGCTGTAAAGGATATGAGGGTGAGTGTGAGTATAGACCGTGGCGAACCGGTAATCTGCCAGCTGAAGGAGGTTTACAACTCTAAGGACTGGAAGTTTGACCTGTGGCGCGGACAGACGCTGAAGAGCTTCTACGTTACGCTGCCTGACGGCAGCCACAACGTAACCATCAAGGCTTTAGACGATAATGTGATGATTGACCAGTGGGTTCTGGATTACGATGTAGACAGAGAATACTACGTGTTCCCAGTTGCAAAATAAGAGGCTTTTCTTCAGTTTTTCAGGCTTAAATGAAGACCGGGCTGTGGCATAAATGATGACGGGGCAGAGGCTTAAATGAGGGCTATCATGAGGCTTATCATGTAGCTTTTCGTAAGGCTTTTCATGATACTGAAATGTGTTAAGAATCCTAACTCATAGCTTCTTCCCCCGCAACTCTATGACTTGCGCCCCGCAAAGCATAGAGACGTGAAAAAAGAGCGAGGGGTTAACAGGTTAACAGTTAACACCCCAAAAATGCATGGTCCCCCCACACACATATAAAAATAAGTATATATATATTATATTATAATAAGGTACGCGCGAGAGGGAGTATCGAAAAAACAGCTGTTAACTGTTAACTCTGTTAACCCCCAGGCATAAAAAGAAATAAAAAAAGCACTCCAAGGAGCGTGAACTCCTCAAAGTGCCCTGATCATAATTATATTTCTAATATTGGTTTTTACGCAATAAAGAAGTCATTGATTACTCAATAACTACGGTTGTCCAACCATGCTTGTCCTCGATGGTACCATACTGGATTCCGCGGAGCGTATCATAGAGGTGCTTAGAGATAGGACCTGGCTTCTCACCGAAGTTGTAGCGCTTGCCTGTATCCAAGTCGTCAATGTAGCTGATAGGACTGATTACGGCAGCAGTACCGCATGCACCAGCCTCCTCGAAGGTCTCCAACTCATCCTCAGGAATCTGTCGGCGCTCTACCTTCATACCGAGATCCTCAGCCAACTGCATCAGACTCTTGTTGGTGATAGAAGGGAGGATAGATGTACTCTTAGGAGTAACGTATGTATTATTCTTGATTCCGAAGAAGTTGGCAGCACCACACTCATCCATATATTTTTTCTCCTTGGCGTCGAGATAGAACTCGCATGCATAACCCTTCTCATGAGCAATATTATTGGCTCTGAGAGAAGCAGCATAGTTTCCACCCACCTTATAGATACCTGTTCCGAGAGGAGCAGAGCGGTCGAAATCACGGATGATGACGTATGGGTTGGTAGAGAATCCACCCTTGAAATATGGACCCACTGGAGTTACGAAGATAAGGAAGCAATACTCCTTAGAAGGATGAACACCCACCTGAGCACTTGTACCGATGAGCAGCGGACGGATATAGAGCGTAGCACCACTCTCGTAGGTAGGAATCCACTCCTGGTTCAGGCGGACCACCTTCTTCACCATTTCCTCGAACATTTCTGTAGGCACCTCTGGCATCATGATACCACGACATGTGCTCTGCAAGCGGGCAGCGTTCTCGTCCATACGGAACACGCGCACCTTACCGTCTGGGCAACGATAAGCCTTCAAGCCCTCGAATGCCTCCTGACCATAGTGCAGACAGGTTGCAGCCATGTGCAATTTCAAATACTCATCAGAGCAAACTTCTATTTCGCCCCATTTGCCGTCGCGATAGTAACAGCGAACATTGTAGTCAGTCTGGCGATAGCCAAATGACAAATTAGACCAATCTAAGTCTTTCATAACATCTATATTTTTAATGTTCTACTAATATTTTAGATGCAAAAGTACAAAATAATCTATTAATCTGCAACTCTTTTATAATATTTTTAATGAAAACGTTATCTTTTTATTCATTTCTGCCATTTTGGGGCATCATTTTACCATTTTAGGGGGTTCTTTTATTGTAATTGAGAGATTGTATTTCTGAAAATGAAAAAGCTGCACCCATTCTTCGCAAACAGGATGCAGCTTACTAACTAACATTAACTTTATATCAACTATTCTTTAAACCTATCATCTTATATTGCTATATAAACAATAGAGGAAGCGGGGTTAACGGGTGTATTCCTCAGGAATCTGAGGCATCGCTCCATTCTGGGTACAAACGTAGGCACTTACCTTTACGGCAAGTTCGTGAGCCTCCTGAATGCTCTTTCCCTTCAGGATGCTGGCACAGAATGTACCGGTAAAGCTGTCGCCAGCACCTACGGTATCAGCCACCTCAACCTTTGGAGTCTCCTGGAATGACTTCACACCCGGAGCGAAGACATAGCTGCCGTTTACACCGCAGGTCAGCACGAGCATATCGAGATTATACTTGCCGAGAATCAGCCAGCACTTGTTCTCGATATCCAAACCTGGATAACCAAAGAGACGTCCGATGGTAATCAACTCCTCATCATTGATCTTCAACACATTGCAGCGTTTCAAGCTCTCGGTAATCACCTCAGGAGTATAGAAGTTCTGACGAAGATTGATGTCGAAAATCTTCAGACAATCCTCTGGAGTATGGTCGAGGAACGTATAGATGGTCTTACGGCTAACCTCACTGCGCTGAGCCAGAGAACCCCAGCATACAGCTCCAGCATTGACAGCAATCTCCCTGATATCACTGGTGAACGGGATATTATCCCAGGCTACACCCTGCTTGATATCGTAAGTCGGAACGCCCTCCTTATCAAGCTGCACCTGAACAGTACCGGTAGGATAATCTACCTCAGGCATTACATACTTCAACTTCTTCTCATCGAGAATGCGAAGGGCTGTGTCGCCCAGGGCATCCTTGCCCACAGCACTCACGGCTACAGAATGCAAACCATGCTGACCTGCGTGGTAAGCGAAGTTGGCAGGAGCACCGCCGAGTTGAGAACCACTAGGGAGAACATCAAAGAGGATTTCGCCCAAACCTACACAATATTTTGTATTCAAATTCTTTGTTTCCATAATTACACCTTATTATATACGATATAAACGATTGCGGATGATTTATATTATAACTTGCGGATATAAGTGAAGAGATAAAGTACACCAACTGCCATGACAGCCACAGCACCAGCCTGCCCCCAAGTATCGCTGGCAAAGCCCATAATCAAAGGGAAGACGGTACCACCGAAGAGTCCCATGATCATCAGTCCACTCACCTCGTTCTTCTTATCAGGCATGGCAAGAAGTGCCTGAGAGAAAATCATAGAGAACACGTTAGAGTTGCCATATCCCACCAGGGCGATGGCGATATAAAGCATCATCTTGCTCTCGCCTACCCACATGCCTATCATACTCAAAGCCATCATCACTACGCTGATAACGAAGAAAGTGCGGGTCTTCATCATGCGGAGGAAAACGGTACCGGTGAAACATCCGATGGTACGGAAGATGAAGTAGAGCGATGTAGCGAAGGCAGCCTCGTTCAGCGTCCATCCCAGACGCTCCATCAGAATTTTAGGAGCTGTGGTATTGGTACCCACATCGATGCCTACATGACACATGATACCGATGAAGGAAAGCAGCACGATAGGTTTGCCGAGCAACTTGAAGCACTCGCCAAAGCCAGACGCCTTACCCTCGTTTTTCTCCTCCTCGATAGGTGTACCAGCCAGGAAGAAGGTAGCTGCGATTCCGATAACCATATAGATTGGGAAGAGGATTCTCCAGCCCAAACCGAAGGTTGGAATACTTGCCATGGCGCCCCACATAGCGATGTATGGAGCCAGGAAGGAAGCTATCGCCTTCACGAACTGACCAAAAGTCAAAGTAGAAGCAAGGTTCCTGCCTGATGTCACCACCGAAACCAGCGGGTTCAGGGAGGTCTGCATCAAGGCATTTCCGATGCCGAGCAATGAGAACGACACGAGCATCAGCTCAAAGTTTTCGCCAAAGATGGGCAAAAGGAGTGAGATAACGGTAACGAGCAAAGACAGGAGCACTGTCTTCTTTCTACCTATTTTATTCATCAAGATTCCTGTTGGAACCGAGAAGATGAGAAACCAGAAGAATACCAGCGATGGGAACAGATTGGCTGTTGCATCATTGAGGTTGAGATCTTCCTTTACGTAGTTGGAGGCGATGCCTACCAAATCTACAAATCCCATGGCGAAGAAACAGAGCATCACCGGGATAATTGATAACTTTGATGATTTATTCATAATTGTTAGCGTTATTGTTTCTATTTTGCTGGTGCAAAGGTAGCGATAAACGATACAATATATCATAAAATATCGTTCATCGGCTACCATTTTTGTTGCATTGTTACATCTGTAACACTCTTAGAAACAATTATCTTATAGATTCAGTTCTTAACAGATGAGTTACTTGATATCGTAAACCTGATACTTACCCTTTCCCTTTACAGTAACCTTGTTGTAAGGCTTGCTTGGGAACACGAGATTGGTCATAGACATCTTGCCGTCAGCATCCAGTGCCTCGATGCTGCTCTTGTCGATGAAGATGCGCAGCTGGCTGATCTTGCCATAGGTTGGAGCCTTGGTGACTGCAGCGAAGTCCTTGCTGAAATCCATCTTACCGCTCTTGGTTCTATCCATTGAGAAGGTTTCTGCCTTGGCATCGTAGTTCATCACTACCTTCTCGCCCTTGTCGTTGCTCAAAGTGATAGTAGCATTTCCCTTCAGATTCACTACCATCTCGCAAGATTCTGTGAGTTTCTTGCCAGCCTTCTTGCTTCTTGCTGCTGTCATCTCTGGAGATGGAACCACGCTGCAATAAGTTTCACCCTTATACTCGAAGAGACCTAAGTCGCGAGGAATAGAGTTGCCTGAACGGTACTGCTGGGTAGGAACCTGGTTGGCATACTGCCAGTTGCTCATCCAGGCGATAGCCACGCGGCGACCTTCTGGTGCGTTATCAAAAGTAACTGTAGCGTAATGATCCTTTCCGTAATCCATCCACTTGGTTACCTCAGGCTTGCTGTCGCAAGTAAACTTGTGTCCATCGAAATCACCAACGAAATACTGGGTAGCAGAACCGCCGAATGGACCACCAGGATTGAGGTTGCAGATGAGCATCCACTTCTCCTTATCGGTGCCACGAACCTTCATCTTCATCAGGTCTGGGCATTCCCAAACACCACCGTGGTTGCCATACTTCTCACCGAAAGAGCTTTCGTATTTCCAGTCTTTCAAGTTATCTGAAGTATAGATTTCCATGTGCTGACCGGCAGCCAGAATCATATTCCACTTCTTGATATCCTCATTCCAAAACACGTGAGGATCGCGGAAGTCTGGCACAGTACTGGTGATAATAGGATTTCCTTCATATTTAGTAAAGGTCTTGCCATTATCTGTGCTGTAAGCCATGCTCTGTGTCTGGTTCTCACCAGCCGAAGTGTAGAGAGCCACAACAGCACCCTTGCCCAAACCAGCGGTATTATTCTTATCCACAACGGCAGAACCGCTGAAAATGGTACCAATTGCATCTGGCTGGATAGGGGCACCCTGGAACTTCCAGTGAACCAAGTCGGTGGAAGTAGAATGTCCCCAGGTCATATTCTCCCACTGTGATCCATAAGGATTATACTGGAAATAGAGATTCCATACGCCATCCTTATAGAACATACCGTTAGGGTCGTTCATCCATCCATATACAGGAGTGTGATGGAAAACGGGACGATACTGTTCACGATTCTTCATATCGAAAGAATCAGAGAACTTCATCTGCTTCCAGCAGGTGAGGGCGTTCAGTCCTTCCTTCTTATAATCGCCATTGACATGGATATCGAGAGCCAGCCCTTTCTCGCCTGCAAACTCCAGCAAATCGAGTGGAACCAGATAATCTACATGGTCTTTAGCCAACTTCACATTGAAGGCTTTCACCTGCTTGTTGTTGGCAATCACCTTGACATGAGCCATCTCAGCATCCTCCTGTACAGGAAGCAAGAGATACTTTTTGCCCTGATTCTCTGCGTTAATGCGATAGAGGCAATGGTTATTGCTCAAGAAGGAAGCCTCCTGGGCATAACTGGCGGTGAAACCGCAAAGAGCGACAAGCGCTGAAACAAGTATCTTCTTCATATCTTCAGATTGTTTATTCAAAATGTTCAAATTTCTACTTAAAGCTTGCATATCCAGGATTCTGGGTATATGCACCATTTGACAGGTTGTACTGAGTAATGGAGATTGGCAAATACTCGTCCTTGCCTTCTGTGAACTTAGCGTTGTTGTAATAAGTTCTACTACCCTTTTCATGAGCAAAGTAGGCATTCATAGTCTCACCGGCAATACCCCAACGTACCAGGTCGAAGAAACGCTCACCCTCCATAGCAGTCTCCAGACGGCTCTCATAGCGCAAAGCCTTACGAGCATAATCCTGAGTCCAGCCAGCCTGAGGATAAAGAGCAATCTTATAATTAGCAGCAAACTTGGTATCATCATTGAAGTCCTTAACCCAATACTGCTTGTTGGCAGCACGTCCGCGAACTTCATTTATCAACTTGCGAGCCTCATCCAGATTCTGATTCATCTCAATCAAAGCCTCAGCCTTCCAAAGCAAGATGTCGCTATAACGGATGATGTTCCAGTTTAAGGCACTGGCACCCCAAGGCCAACCATTGAACATCTCACCGCTCTCTGGAGAAACAAAGAAGCGCTTGCAGCTATGCTGACCGTAGGTAGCCTGATCGCGAACCCATGTGTTCTTATATGGAGTCTCGCCGTAAGTCTTCCAAGTTACACCAGGGCGACCCACAATGAAATCTACACGAGGATCCACATTGGCAGTGGTGTTATCACACTTATCTTCTTCAGCATTCCACACATCGAAATGCTTCTTGTAATAAGTATCGAAGAGAGGCAGACCATTCTCATCGGTCTGATAAGCATCAATCAAATCCTGACTTGGCAAGAAGAAGCCATCACCGGAATAAGGACCCTGAGGAGCATTCAGCAAGTTGCTCCAGTTAATGCGACCTGCTGATGCAGAACCATCATTCATGGAATACTGTACCTGGAAGACACCCTCCTTGCTGTTATCACCGGTAGAAACCTTATCCAAATCCTGGAAATTATCGAGCAATCCATACTTGCCGCTATTGATGAGAACATCACACTCGCTAACTACCTTCTGCAGAAGATTCTGGTCGATGGAAATGACCTTATGAGTAGTCTCATCCTGCTTATAAGCACGGTAGAGGTTTACCTTGGCAGCATAGGCTGTAGCAATATACTTATTGATACGGCCAATCTCCGGCTGTGATTCCGGCAACACTTTGGCTGCTTCCTCCATAGTGGTAGCAATCTTCTCGAGAATCTGGTCGCGAGTAAACTCTACGTTAGACACATCAGAAACCTTGCCTTCGTAATTCTCCTCAAAATAAGGAATACGATTGAACAAACGGCTCAACTCGAAATAGAAATGTCCACGAAGCACCTTCATCTCCTCGATCTGAACCTTGCGATCCTTCAGCTGTTCATCGCTCATACTCTCCAACATGCGGAGAGCTGAATTGCAGCGCTGAACGCTTGTATAAAGATGATACCACTTAGAGTCGCCATTGCCGTTGGTAGCATCTACATCCATGATTTCCATGCGGTGGACGTCAGCCAAGTCGCCGGTACCACCACCACCTTTGTAGGCATCGTCAGAACGTACACTACCATAGCTCCAGTTGGTTACCGGGCAAGTCCATACACTCCAATCCTGTGGGTTAGGTCCCATCAAGGCAGAATAAGCTGCATTGGTGAGCAAATCTACCTTATTATCGTTCTTGATAACTCCATCACTCAAAGAACCCTGAGGCTGGTTATCCAGGAAACTATCTTCGTTACAGCTTGTTGCCATCAAACTTACAGCAGCAGCAAACAGAATATATTTAAACTTCATAATTGTGATCTTTTAAGAAATTAAATTTTACTTGTTCTAAACTCAATATTAGAAACCAACACTCAAACCGAATGTGAAGGTTCTTGGCAATGGGTAGGTATAACCCAAGCCCTCTGGATCAGCACCTGTATAACCAGTGATGGTGAAGAGGTTCTGTGCCTGGAAATAAACACGGGCATTGCGGATATGAACCTTCTCAAGCAAATACTTTGGCAAGGTGTAGCCCAAAGTCAAAGTCTTTAACTTGATGAATGAGCCATCCTCTATATAGAACTCAGAACTACGGTTCTCGTTGTTGCTGTCCAATGTGGTCAAAGCAGGAACATTACTATTGTAAACACCTGTCTTCTCATACTCTGTCCAAGCATTCATGGCATCCAGCAAACGGGTTGAGTGGTTACCGTTCCAGCACTGGAAGAGATCTGTATAGTACTTAGAATTATTCCATGCATCACGAACCATGCCGTTGAAGAACAAGCTCAAGTCGAAGCCCTTGTAAGAAGCTGAGAGGTTCAAACCTCCAATAAACTTAGGCTTGTCTGAGCCCAACCAAGTCTGATCGTCGGTAGTAATCTTGCCATCACCGGTTACATCAAGATACTTGATACGACCTACACCTGGCTTACCAAACTGTACATCATATTTCTTATTATACTCATCCACCTCTGCCTGAGTATGGAATACGCCATCAGTCTTGTAACCCATCCATGAGCCAAAGCTATGACCTACGATTGATTTGCCTGGCATACCACCACCAAATGTATAATAGATAGCATCTGGGAGTGAAGTGATTTCATTGCTGTAGACAGAACCATTGAAGGAAACATCATAGCTGAGGCCGGAATTCAAACGGTCTCTCCAACCCAATACAAACTCAACACCCTTATTGTTCATAGAGATGCAGTTGGTCCATGAGTAACCACCTTCACCCAATACACCTGCGTATGGAGGCTGATAAAGCATATCTGTGGTACGCTTATCGAAGTAATCGAAGGTAACTGTCAAGCGCTGATCGAGGAGAGTTGCATCGAAACCGAGGTTCAACTGCTTGGTCTGCTCCCACTTCAAATCAGGATTACCTGTATAGGTCTTGCTGGCACCTGGGGCGAGATTCTGATTGTTGCCGGAAATGTTGTAGCTGGCATTGGAAAGTGAAACCAGATATTTTGTATAAGTAGCTTCGTTATCAATCTCATCGTTACCGTTGACACCCCAGCTGGCACGGAGCTTCAAGTCGTCCAACCACTTGCGGGTATTCTTCATAAACTTCTCGCTGCTGATACGCCAACCTCCTGATACAGAAGGGAACACACCAGAGTTATTATTCTTACCGAAACGGGAAGAAGCATCACGACGAATAGTGAACGCCAAGAGATACTTGCTATCATAAGCATAGTTGATCTTACCGAAATAAGATACCATACTGTAATTAGAACCGAAACCATTCACGTTTGGAACAGAGGTGATTGAATTCAGATATCGATAATTTGGATCTTCAGAAGTCAAACCCTGACCGTAACCTTTCAAATCCTCGGTAGTATTCTTCTTGCTCTCCATACCTAAGAGGAAAGATGTGGCATGCTTGCCAAGATTCAACTGATAGTTGGCTGTATTGGTCCACACCCAGTTAAGGTTGTGATAGTGATATGAATCCAATTCATTGGTTGTTACAACACGAGAGCCCTCATTCCAGGAAGGTACAAAGGTCTTGCTGAATTCATTATAGTAGTTCACACCGAAGTTAGAGCGCAAGGTAAGATTCTTGATTGGCTCAATCTCCAAGTACATGTTACCGAAAATTCTCCAGTACTGATGCTTATTATCCTTCTGATTGTTCTGAAGACGAACTGGGTTTGGAGAATCATTGAATACATCAATGTATCCACCACCGTATCCGCCCATGCTGTCATAGACTGGCTGTGCAGGATGCTGCTTGACAAGCTGCTCTTCTATTCCTCCCTGAGCTACATGCTGAGTCCAATAGTTGATGGCAACACTCTCGCCTACTCGTACCTTATTGTTGAGGAACTGATAATCGGATGTCAAACGGGTGTTGAAACGCTGGTAATCAGTATTTTTCAGCATACCATCCTGATCTATCCAGTTGACTGACAAAGAAGATGCGCCGTTATCTCCACCTCTACTCAATGTCAAAGAGTAGTTCTGCATCAGGGCTGTCTTATACATCAAATCAAGCCAATCGGTATTGGCAGCTGTATAAGTCTGGCCCTTTGCACCAGTGAAATAAGGAGTTGTGGTATTCAACTTTGCCTTATCGCCATTACCATAAATCAATGAATTTGGATGAGTGCCATAGGTATTCTTGTAAGCCTGCCAATACACATCACCCCACTGGTTGGCATCCAGCAAGTCATAATTGGTTGTAAAAGTCTGAGCGGTAAGAGAACCCTCGAAATCTATCTTCACCTCACCCTTCTTGGCACGCTTGGTGGTAATGATGATGACACCATTGGCAGCCTGAGCACCATAGATGGCAGCAGAAGATGCATCCTTCAAAACCTGGATACTCTCTACATCATTGGAAGACAAGATTGAACCTACGTTATCACGTGTCATCACACCATCAATAACGTAAAGTGGAGAAGAATTATTAATAGTTGTAGTACCGCGAACCAATGTTCCAGTGTTACCACCACCAGGAGTACCATCAGTAGTGATATTAACACCTGCTACACGACCATTCAAGCTGGAAAGGACATTACCTGTAGGTACGTCAGCAATATCAGACATCTTGACAACGGCAACAGAACCAGTCAAGTCTGCTTTCTTTTCTGATGTATAACCTGTAACAACCACCTCGTTCAAGCTATTAGACTCTTCCTGAAGTGTCACTACCATATCATTAGTAGCCTTTACTTCCTGAGTCTTATAACCTATATAAGATATAACAAGTGTAGCACCTGGCGCACATTCAACGTGGAAGTTACCATCAAAGTCGGTAACAGTACCGGTTTTAGTTCCTTTCACCATGACAGACGCACCAATGACCGTCTCACCTGTAGCATCCTTCACGATACCTTTTACATTGACCTGTTGTGCACTAGCTACGGTGCAAACAGCACAGAGCACAGAGCTCATCAGTAATTTTGAAAAATTGTTCATACTATTATAACGTTTTAAGTTTCAAAAATTGTTATTGCTTTGATTTCTGTTGCAAAATTAGAAAGAATCTGCAAGCAGAACTGTAACTTATAGTTCTTTCATTATAAATAATCGTTCATGAAATGATTTTTTCAGCAAACGAAATCATTTTCTATCTTTGGCAGCTATTTCCAGATAGACTGGAGAGGCCACCATTTCAAATCCATATTCGTTACACTCTTTTGGGAGAATGTTTCGATACCTATCTGAACATCAGAAGGAAAAGTTTGCAGCGTAAACACATCCTGTCCGTCATTACAGAATATTTCCACGCTCGATTTATCCACAAAGATATGCATTCTTAACTTCTCATTTTGCGGCAACACCTTGGCATGAGCCATACGGGCAAAACTAGGAATATCCACATCAGCACAAAGCGAACGGTCGATTACCAGATTATGAGAATCGGTATCATAACTGATTGCTACCTTCCTGCCATGCCCAGAGCATAGGTTCAAACCAAAAACATTTGATTGACGGGTAGAGAAGGTTATATCCATCTCATAGACATTACTCTTTGGGGATGCACACTTCAATCTTGCACTTCCCAAAGGCAATTTATAGTTGGCTGATACCTGCTTGCCCCTAAGCTGACGCAAAGCCTCAATAGGTTGCTGGGTCAGAAAATAACGGGAACCCACCTTTTTCAATGCCAGCTTACGAGGCACCGACCACATGCCTTTTCCATATTGTGAAGGCTGCTGCTGAGCATAGTCCCATGTGGCGACCCAACCTAAAGACACAACATCGTGCAGGCTACCATCATAATCGCGGAAGGTACGTGAGGCATAATAATCCAAGCCCTTGTCAACATAGAGAGGCTCTACAGGATGATTTGCCTCCAGTCTGAATGACTTGCCATCAAAATCGCCAACAAAATATTGCTCCTGTGCCCAATTGATGGAAACCACAAGAACCCATTTCTTCACATTAGAATCGCCCTCTACCGGTAATTGGAACAAATCGGGGCATTCCCAGCTTTTCTCGGAATTACCTGATGGACCGAAGTCGCTTAACCACGTCCAATGCTTCAAGTCGTCAGACTCATAAAACTTCACCTTCTTTTCCAAGGCCTTAGCCACAACCATCACCCACTTATGGGTCTTTTCGCACCAAAAGACAGTAGGGTCTCTAAACTCTGTGCTCCATATATCCAACACAGGATTCTGGTCGTAAAGATAAAACTTATCGCCATCATGGCTGTAGGCTATGCCCTGAGCCTGCTTCTTGCTATCCTTAGAGAATACGGTAAGGGCTGCTATATAGGAACCCTTGCCGAATCCAGCCGTATTGTTCTTGTCGATCAAAGCTGAACCCGTAAAGCAGGAAGTGTTAGAATCCACATTCTGCATCACGTTATCTGCTGACTTTTCCTCGAAATGAACCAAGTCCTTGGATTCCGCCTTACCCCACCAATACAAGTGGTACTTGCCTTGATAATACATCAATCCGCTTGGATCACCTACCCATCCCTTGCTTGGGGAGAAATGATACTGAGGTCTATACTTCTCATGGTAAAGAGAAGATGCCTGAGCATACACACCTAAACAACCTATGCTGAAAAGCACGGTCATCAATACGTTCTTTGCTTTCATATTAATTGTTATTTAAAAGTTAGTTTTCATTTTGGCACCATTCAGAGTCCATACCTTTACTTCGGCTTCTGTCTTTCCTTTCTTGGAATATAGCTGAACCTGTACATTCTCTGCATTTTTAGGGAAGAAGCGAGAGGTGAAAGCATATTCGTCATTAACAAATCCCTCGATAACCGAACCATCTATAAAAAGATGGAAACGAACTGGAGAATTCATCGGCAAGTGCAAATTGCCTGTACGGATTTCAAGAGGAATACCCATCTGCAAAGATGATTTCGTATGATCAGCCACTAAACGTTGCTTTTTCACATCATAATAGATGAAAGACTTCTCCTTACCGCCATTTGTCTGCAGCTGGAAGCCAAACTGACTGGCATCCTGAGGATAGAATACGGCATCTATCTCTACCTGACGCTTACCATCGTAGATAAGTTTCGATCGAACAAGGCTCTCTTTAGCGATACGTGATTCCTTGTCACGAAGTTGCTTCAAAGCAGGAAGCGGCATCTGGCATATCTTGCCATTTCTCAACGTCCACACTCTAGGTAAACTGAAAAGATGTGCCCAACCTTGCTGATAAGTAGGCACTTCTCTTATCTCGTCAGGAATAATAGCCATAGCCACATATTGACTATCCGCAATCTGCCATACTGACGGAGATAGTAATCTGTTGATCACCTCCAAATTTTCCGGTACCTGCTGATCCGGTACAAATCGCTCATTCTGAATGTCGCCCACCCAATATTGAGTCTGGGCTGGGATTCCGCGATGAGGTACACGATTGACGGACAGGACATATTTATCGCCCATCCTGATGACGATAGGCATCTCCCAAAAGATACCCGTATGATCTACTTGAGGATTTCCCTCAAAAAACAGTCCTCTGTAAGTCCATAAGCGTAAATCATCAGAACGATACAGAAGCAAGGTTCCATGCTCCTCCTGATTTCCAGTCACGCCAAAGCCTACAACCATATACCAGTGACCATCCATTTTCCAAACAAAAGGATCTCTCATATCAGAACGGGGATATTCGCTCGGGCAATCTGCAACGATTGGATTGTGAGCAAACTTCTGCCATACATTCAAACATGAATCCTGAGGAAAAGCGGCATTGATGGAATTACGCCTGCTTCCGCCAGTATAAATAATCTGAGGGATTCCTTCATCATTAATGAACGCACAGCCCGACCAGATACCTAAACTATCATAGCTTTTATCAGGAGACAAAACAGGCTTACACTCAGTCCAATTGACTAAATCCTTGCTCTCGAAATGGCCCCAGTTTATCTGTTTGAGATTAATATTGGAAGCATTCTTCTGATCAAAAATATGATACATGCCATTAAAATATATCAAACCATGCGACTCATTAGTCCAGTTGGCAGCAGGCATCAAATGATATTTCGGACGATTATAGTCTGTCATAAACCTAGAGGCAGGAATCGACAAATCAGGAATTTCCCTGACATACTTAGCCACTTCATCCTGTAAAAATACCTTTTCGGCAGACACAACATTCAATCGTACATTGTCTATCACGCCATTGATAAATGACTGATCGTACATTCCCAAAGGCCTAGACTTGAATCCCTGACAAAAAACCATCTGAAACGGACCTACCAAATCAGGAACAACACCTTTGAATGAAGCCACATCCTTACCATTATAATATAAGGTGGAGGTTTCGATATCCAACAAGAGATGCAACCACTTAAAAGTCTCAACTTTACAACCAGCATAGACAGAAGTATTCACCTCCTTGCCAGAAATCTTGCCAGAAATCTCAAACATCAACTTTCCATAAGGGTCAACGCTCACGGAAACAGCATTTCCATTCTTGTCCTTGATACCTATAAAGGTAGCCGTATCCGTAGGCAAAGACTCTAGGGCAAACCATGCAGACACGGAGTGGCACGGAGATGAAACCTGCGTACGAAGACTTACGGAATATCCATCGGTTCTCAAAGCTTTTCCTTTGATGCCAGCACAATAATCCACACCCGTTCTCACCGAAGAACAGGTAAGAGGATGCAGTCCCTGGCAATCAGCAAATGGATTTTGCCCATCAAAATTCCAAAGACGCTGAGCTTCTACTGATTGGAATATCAGCAGCGACATTAACACCAGTAAAGACAGGTGTAATTTCGTTAATTGTTTATTCAAATGTTCTATCATACAGTTTTATTGCATTAACAAAATTGTTTATTCTTTGACAATTATTATAGTTGCTTGTCGCTGACAAAAGTACTTTGTTTTCAACCATAACAATAAAAAAAATCGTTCCTGTAACAATAATTATGTTACATGAAACGATTTTCTAATCTTTCGTCAAGATTTTAAAGTACTTATTTTAAAGGAGTTAGAAAACTATTCCTTATTAGATGCCTGTTCATTTCTAAAATCGGTAGGAAGAACACCAAACTGCTTCTTGAAGCATGATGAAAAATAGCCAGGAACAGCAAAGCCTACTTCTGCCGAAACTTCAGAGATTGTCTTGTCTGTTTGCTGCAAGAGGGTATAGGCTCTCTGCAGGCGCATCTCTTTCAGGAGCTCGGCAGGCGTTTTTCCAGTCATAGCCTTCACCTTGCGATAGAGCTGCACCTTGCTCAACAGCATCTGGGCTCCCAAATCATCCATCTTCATATCAGCATTGCCCATATTCTCAAGGATCTTCTTCTTGAAACGGTCCATGAAGTAACGATCACTCTCATCCAGATGATTCAGTTCAGCAGCCCAGCCCTCCTTGTTCTCAATGAAGCCACGAGCCACGGCTTTCTGTTTCTGCAGCTTCTTTCTATATACCTTATATATATAGAAGATGACAATGAGCAGAACTAGGACGATAACGATGGCAACAATAATCATCCATTGCTGGATACGGGAAACCTCTGAATAAGAATCAAGACTGTCAGAAATCTGATCCAGATTCTTCATCTTGGCTTCCAAATCCTGATATTGCAGAGCGATGGCATCGCAGTTTTCAGGGGTAGCAAGGAATGATTTCATCACATTATCCTTCTTATAGGGTTTACCCTGAAGGATATTCATCGCCAATTCCATAATCTTCTCGCCCTGGGTGGGATAAACATAAGAAGCAGCAAACTGTCCTCTCTTCACTCTATCCACTCCTTCCCATTCTCCAGGCAATCCATCAATGCCTACTATCAGTATCTGCTTATCAATGCCTCGTCTCTCTGCTTCCAGAAAGGCTCCTATGGCACCCAAGTCGCTATGTCCGAACACGCCATCCGCATGTCCGCCCTTATCCAGATATTGCTTCATTAACTCCTGGGCACGCTCCATCTTCCAGTTGCTTTCCAGGGTAACCACCTTGATTCCCGGATAATTCTTCATCACCTCGTGGAAACCACGATGGCGCTCAATGACAGGGGAAGCATCCTTCAAGCCCGTAATCTCAACAACGGTACCTTTTCCATCCAGTTTACTGGCAAGAAAGCGGGCTACTTCCCTACCCGCTTCTACATTATCGCCACCGATGGAAGCTGTATAATGGGGTGTCTTTACCTTTCTGTCGAAGAGGATAACCGGGATATGCGCACGATAAGCTCGCTCGATGGCAGGAGTTACATCATTCACGTTATCAGGAGCCACCACGATTAAATCTACCTTCCTAGCTATCATACTGTCTATCTGGCGAGCCTGGCGCTTCCCGTCATTCTCTGCCGTGGCAAACAGCAAATCGACATTCTTATACTGATACTGTGCCAAGCGCATCTCCTTATTCACCTTCTCGCGCCAAACTCCGCTGCAGCATTGCGACACACCAATCACCATCTTCTTCTGGGTGCAAGAACCTAGAAGAAGAATACTACTAAGTAGTACTATTAAGATAATATTGATTCTTTTCATTGATTTTATACTTCTTCCATCCGTTTAAGTTCCCACCCCTCAAACTGCATGATGATGAGATGGAGTTTTGTGCCTTGGCGCAAAGCCTCAACCCTTGGAGCCTCGGCATATCGATGAATCTGATCAACAGCCTCACGCCACTGTTTCTCCGCCTTGGTCATAGGCTTGCCATCTTCCGTGAACTCACCTTCAACTATCGCAGAGAAATCTTTCTTAGAAAGAACCTTCAATTCCAGAATGTAGCTATGCTGACTGGCATAATGGGTAAGGTCCGGCAAAAGGAAGAAATCACAATAGCCATGATTCAACTCTAACTCTGGAGCCGTGATATAATAATCATTCAGATTCAGATAAGCCATGAAGAATCCCTGCAGGTTTCGCTCAGCCTCAATGCCATCACGCACCGATGAAACCTTGGCATAGGCATCCGCCATGAAGCGCAATCCTTCTTCCCACTTACCATCGTATGCCATATCATAATAGTAATCGGTAAGCTGGTTGACATCCACATAAGCCTTTGCCTGATACTCCTCTTCCAGATAACCATAATACTGCTTGCGGACATTATTGTTTGGAATGCCCAGAATGAGCTTGGAGCCACGAGTTCCCTTGATGGTCAACATGCCATAATAGAACAGAAGACTTGGGAATATCTCAGCCTTTGGAATCTGATACGCAGAAAACGACTCATAAAGCTGGGTAACAATCTGTTCCTCTTCTGCTATCTTGCGGATGATGCCCTTACGCTCTCCATCCAGCTTGTCAAACTGCAACAGTTTCTTCATCTTGCCGTAATCGGTACGGGTATTCGGGTCTATCATCTGACGAGGAGAACATCCGTAATCCATGTAATTGCGAGGCTGCTTCTCCAGTTCCGGGATAAACATCGTCTTATCCACATAATATAGATTCTGCTCTATTACCATAGCAAAATCTGCCACCCCATAAGGTACTTGTTTAACTTGCAGTTCCATCATAATCTATCTTTAAAAACTTATCTGTGTGCAAAGATAGCATAAAAAAACGAAAAAGCCACAGTTTGCGTTTACAAACTGCGGCTTTTATTATATTTTATCCGAAACACACGTTCCTACCATACGACTTTCTTGTTGCCCATAATATAAATGTGTCCTTTTTGTGGCACAAGGACTTTTCTTCCCGAGAGGTCGAACAGAGTAGGATTGATGTTTCTTGCTATCATGAAAGATGATGCATATATATAATTAATGTGATAAAAAGTCCTGAGACATCATAAGAAAATGCTTCATTACCAAAATAAACGTCTCCAAAAGTACGTTTCTCAAATTTTATTTGTACTTTTGCCGTGTCATTCAGAACTTTGTTTTATTTTTGCAGCACGATAATAAACAAAATGTCTGGATATGGCAAGCATCCCGGTGCACCAACAGAGTAGCTTAGGTACACCCTGATAAAGAAGATAAATGATAGTGCTGCGTTAATTAAATAAATCAGATTCAATATGTCGTTTCTAACTCGAACATATCCTTTTAAACAGAGTAAACACTTGCTAAAAGATAGTAGCATCTTTGGCTTCATCATTTGGGTAATTTTATATTTTCTGCAGCCATTTGGACTCTGCTTATATCAAGGTAACAAATGCTTTGTTGCTACATTATTCGGACTGGTAACTTTTGGATGCCACATAACATACGCTGCAACGATATTGAAGTATTTGCATCAAACTATCAAGCCCTGGCGTATCTGGCATGAAGGAGTAGCTATACTCGGACTGATTTTCATCATTGCCTTCGGTAATTTCCTCCTATTCTCATACTTGTTTCATTATACGATTACATTCAGTCTGTTTCTCTTGTTTCTTAATTGGACTATTATCATAGGCATATTTCTTACGACATTATCTATCGGAATGCAATACAACAGAACATTACGAGAGAGAATGGAAGAGTTGTTACGCAATACAACAAAGGAACAGGAAGAAGTATCTATTACCATCCATGATACTAACGTAAGAGGAAACGATCTGTCGATTGCCATCAACGATCTACTTTATATGGAAGCACAGAAAAACAATGTATCCGTCTGTTTTCTAAAAGAAGGTAATGTTGTTGCTGTTGATATCCATACAACACTAACCCATGCTCTTGAAGAGTTGAAAGAGTTTGAGAACATTTTCCAATGTCACCGTTCTTTTGCTGTCAATGTGAATAATATCACTTCGGCACGAGGCAACTCAAATGGTTATCAACTGACTCTCGGAAATTGCACAAACATCATACCCGTTTCCCGAAGATTTGTGCCCAAGTTAAAGACTTATCTTACATAGTTATTTGTCCTTCAACTTAGTTATTCGGCATCTTAACTAGCTTTCTATCATAAGTTTTAGTTGTATATCCTAAGAATTTGGCAACTCCAGTTTCATGCAGTATCTTTGCGGCATGAAACATCGAATAATACATATCGCATTGCTGCTGACTTCAGTCTGCAACCTGGCTGCACAGACCATCATATCAGGCATGGTAAAAAGCGGTCAGGAACCGCTTGCTGGTGCCAATGTTTTCATCATAGGTACGATTGATGGATGCCTGACAGATTCTCTGGGTAGGTTTTCCTTTTCCACATCAAAAACTGGAGAAGCGTCTATCAAGATTACCATGATTGGTTTTGAAGAATATATGCAGACTGCAGATGCCAGCAAGCTACGTAATCTTTCTATCCAAATGAAAGAAAAAGCTACGGCAATTCAAGAAGTTGTAATATCTGCCAGCACTTACAGTTTCGGGAAAAGTGACAACTTCAAGACTATGGATGCCCTAGATGTTGTGATGGCAGGTAATTCATGCGGAGACATTGTTGCAGCCCTGCAAACTTTACCTGGAACTCAAAAAGTGGGAGAAAATGGAAAACTCTATGTCCGTGGTGGAGAAAGCGAAGAATGCCAGACTTTTGTTAACGGAATGCACGTTCTTGTTCCATATAGTACAAACACAGAAAATACTGCTGTACGTGGACGATTCTCTCCTTTTATATTTAAAGGTATCAACTTTTCTCTTGGTGGATATAGCGGAGAATATGGACAAGCACTTTCCTCCGTTCTCCCTATGGAAACATCAGATGCTGCGACAAGTGACAAATATGGAGTCAGCGCATCATTGGTTGACTGGAACATCGGTGGCGCCAAGGCATATCCCCACAGCAGCCTATCATTTAATGCCGCACTGACAAGTTTGGGAATCTACAATCAACTATTTTCAGAAAGGCTTGATTTCAACAAGCCATATCTAAAACTGTCAGGCGAATCACAATACAAGAATGAATTCCGAAATGCCGGAATATTGAAAACATACGTTGGCTATGATTTTACATCTGTAGGACAGCATATAGACAATCAAAACCTTTCACTCAAAGAGAATAATATCTATGCCAACACAACCTACAAAGCACAGTGGGGTGCTGGCTACACGCTCTTTTGCGGTATGGCAAACTCATCGGTATTCAACGATATAGAAGATGCGAAGTTTGCTGGTGACCGATATTACAACTTCAGAAATGAGATACATCTGAAAACAGAAATACGCAAGATTTGCTCGGATGCACTAAAAATATCGGTAGGAATGGAGGACTATCAGCGAAACAGCCTCATGGAGTACGAAAACGATTGCTACAAGTTGGATTATAATATTCTTGCTGCTCATATTGATGCCCAATGGAGGATGATGCCCCATATGTTCCTGAACATTTCGACAAGGACAGAATATATGACTCATGCCAACTGGCTGTTTATGCCAAGGGCTACACTATGCTATATTCCCAACAAGAATTTTCAGCTTTCATTCGCTACCGGCCGATATAGCCAGACTCCTGGAGATGACTATCTTGCAACAAACAAGAAATCTCTTGGACAAAGTACGGCAGATCATGCAATCCTATCCATACAATATAAATCGCCTGGTACACTCATACGAATAGAACCCTACTGGAAAAAATATCAGCGATTGCCTTTATGGGAAAAGGGTATTTACCAACCGAAAGGATATGGAAAGAGTAAAGGTATAGACATTTTTGTAGAAGAGCATTCGCTTTTTAAACATCTGACCACAGCATTTTCATATTCCTACAACGATTCCAAGCGATTCTATCACGAATACACAGAAGAGCGAATACCTGACTACGCCTCAAGGCATAATCTGAGATTGACAGCAAAATATTCATTCGGCAAAGCAATCATTGGACTGACAGAATCGTATGCAAGCGGGCGTCATTTTCTGACTGGCAAGACACCACATTATAATAGCGTAGATATAAACCTTACTTATCTGCTAAGTCCCAAGGTCATTATCTATTCTTCTCTGAACAACATCCTCGGTCGTACAAATATTTTCGGATATGATACTAACGGACGTTCGATAGTTCCTTCTAGAGACAGATTTTTATATATAGGCATATTTGTTTCACTTAAAAATAATAAAGCATATGACATTTCAAACTTTTAAACGATTCGTATTGATGTCTGTCTTCTTCATAACAACATCTGTAGTTATCTATGCCCAGCAATCCACAATGCAGGGACTAATCGGACAGTCGCTTGCTAAACTCCAGCAACCGACATCAGAGAGCATACTTAATTGTATTGCAGAGATGAAGCGTATTGATGATATGTTTCCTGATAGCATCCAGCCCAAGTTTCAGATAGCTTTGCAAAGTCTCAATTATTCCGTGATGAATCCGCATGCTCCACAAACGGAGAATCTTCTAAAAGAGACTGAAGAAACTATTGCTAAGATGGAGAATATAAAGCATGCTGACCCATCTGACATCTGTACCCTTCGCGGTTTTCTCTATATGGTACGCATCGTACAGAATCCAGAGCAAAACGGTCAACGCTATTATCTGGAAGTGATGCAGGATTACGAGAAAGCTCTCAAACTCAACCCTGATAATCAACTGGCCAAACAATTGCAGCAAAAGTTTTTTGAGGGAATGAAACAGCAAACCGGTAAATAAGAAACAGAGGTTGTTTTATCCACGGACAATCTCCCCTGAGCCAAAAAAAAGAGTCGCAACCTAAAATATTATCAGGTTGCGACTCATTACTATTTACATTTAAACCTACAATTCGACCATACAATATCTACGTGATTACAAACCAAGTTTATGAACCTTCAGGTTCTTGAACTCAGCCTTGCCACCCTGGGTATAGAGCTTCACATTCTCGTATGGAGCTACTGGGAACACGAGGTTGGTCATGGCGATGCGACCGCCATCTACGAAGAGCTCAACAGATGACTTATCTACGAAGATATCAACATGATAGGTCTTCTTGCCATCCTCGCAAAGACTCAATGGAGCCCAGGTAGCCAGGGCGAAATCGTTCTTGTAGTTGATGGAGTTGGCGATGCGGGCAGGCTCCTTGCCTTCTGCAGCACGCTGCTTGTCCCAAGCCAACTCGATATCGTGAGGAACTGCCTGCTTGCCAAAATCGGTCAAACCGCTCTCTGTTCTATCCATCACTACCTTGCCCTGCTTCATATCGAAGTAGATCATGGTACGCTCACGCTTGTTGTTAGAAATCTCAATACCGGCAATGCCGTTGGCATCTGGAGTTACATCAGCCTCAATCTCGAAAGCTCCCTCCATATTGGCAGCAACACCAGCAAGCATCTTTTCGCCGACGACAGAAGCATCTGCTACATTCTTGGTGTCCTTACGCAATGCATAAACCTCAGGAGCTACATCTTCTGAAATATAATACTTGCCATTCTTCTCGTAAAGCTTCAACTCTCGAGGCAAACCATTGGCACCACGGTTCTGCTTGAACGGAGTAAGGTTGGCATACTGCCAGTTGCTCATCCAGGTGATACCCAATACTCGGTCGCCTGTGTTTGAGAAGGTAACGGTAGCATAGTGATCCTTACCCCAATCGAGCCACTTTACTTCGTTGGCATCAGGACAAGTAAACTTCTTGCCATCGAAATCGCCTACGAAATACTCGGTAGCGCTGCCACCAAACCAGCAGCCAGGGTTGATATTCATGGTCATCACCCACTTCATCTTCTTCTTATCACCGTTTACAGGCAACTGGAAGAAGTCTGGGCACTCATACTGGCATGGCTGCTGTCCCATGCCCTTACCGAAGGCACTCACGTAAGTCCATTTCTTGAGATTCTTTGACTTGTAGAAGCGGGTCTCCTTATCAGCAGAAACAATCATATACCAGCATTTTCCCTTCTCATACCAGAACACCTTAGGGTCGCGGAAGTCCTTCAAGCCATCGAATGGAGTCAACACAGGGTTGCCCTCGTACTTGGTAAAGGTACGACCATTATCGTTACTGTAGGCGATGCACTGTACTTCATCGTGGTTCACACTGTTGTTGGTATAGATAGCGATGATGGCATCCTTACCAAAGCCGGCGGTATTCTTCTTATCCACAACCGAACTACCAGAGAAGATATGACCTACAGGGTCGCGAGCGATGGCTGGGTCGAGATGCTCCCAATGAACCAGGTCCTTGCTTACAGCATGGCCCCAGTGCATATTGCCCCACTTACTTCCGTATGGGTTATACTGGAAATAGAGATGATACTCACCATCCTTATACACCATTCCGTTAGGGTCGTTCATCCAACCATAGAGCGGAGTGAAGTGATAAGATGGGCGATAGTAATCGGTATTGGTGGTGTCGAATGTATCGCTGAGCTTGAGCAAGTTGAGTGCCAAAGCATCCTTCTTCAGACCAAGAATCTTGACTGTAGCAGTCTTACCCTTGCCCAAAGCGAAAGGCACATAGTAATCAGAACCATTCTGGGCCAAACGTACATCCATCCAAGTATCATCTTTAGAACCAGTATCGAGCAACACCTGAGCCTCATCCTTCTCTTCCTGAATAGGGAGAAGAAGATACTTGGTAGGATTCTCCACCTTGATGATTGTAGTATCACCCTTGTATTCGATATTCATCTTCTGTGCAAAGGCAGAAGTTGTAGCTGATGCCATCAACATGAGGCAGGCAGCCTTTGTAATCATTGAATTGGATTTCATGACTTTTTCTTTTTTAATTGTTAGCGTTATTGTTTAAATTCTGCTGCAAAGGTAAGGATAAAACAGGAATTATCATATCAATTTCGTTTCATCCGATACAAAAAATCGTTCATGCAACATCTTTTGCAGTGCATGAACGATTCTTTTTCTTACATCTCCTTGGAGGCAACAAGACTATACTTCCCCCATCAGCCATTTCAACGCATTGATTCGCTTGATACCATCATAATCTGCCGTCGGGTCTTCATCGAGCGTCAAGATATACTTGGGATATTGGTCCTTAATTTGCTGAAGCGAAGCGAGTTCGCGCTTCAAGGTCTTCTCATCCCTTACCGTTGCAGCTACCTGATAATAGGCTAAGTCATTCTCGTCGATAGCAACAAAATCAACCTCCAAGTTATCCATCTTGCCTATATACACTTTCTTCTGCCGACGCAAGAGTTCCAGAAAAACGATATTTTCCAAAATGCGCCCTGCATCAAAAGAGCGAGAGCCAAGCAACATACGTCGCAAACCAATATCCACCAGATAGTATTTTCCCAAAGTTTTGAGGAGTTGCTTACCCTTGATGTTATATCGCTTCACTTCATACAAGAAGAAAGACTCGCAAAGGGTTGACAGGTATTTCTCCACGGTCTTTTGGTCAATCTTTCGCCCATCAGCCGACATCAAGTCTGCAATACGTTTCGTCGAGAGAATATTGCCGATATTATCTGCCGTGAAACGTATCACGCTCTCCAACATCATCACATCGGAAAGTTTATTTCGACTCATGATGTCCTTTACCACTATCGTATTGTAAACAGCATTCAAGTAATCGCTAATCTCATTAGCCGTATCCAACTCCAATGTATATGGGAAACTGCTCTTGCTCACATATTCTATATATGTCTGTGAAAGATGGTCCGTACCACCGATACCTTCCGCATACTCCTTGAAAGACAACGGAAGCATCGCAATCTCTACATACCTGCCAGACAAGAGTGTAGCTATCTCGCTAGAAAGCATGTAGGCATTCGAACCCGTCACATATAAATCAACTGTTGGCTTCAAATTAAGACTATTGATGATATCCGGAAAATCCGTGACATGCTGTATCTCATCAAAAAAGATGTAAGTCATCTTATCTTGCTGTATCAAAGGTTTGACATAAGAATACAGTTTTCTTGGGTCTCGCAATTCAAAATAGTCATAGTCCTCAAAATTGAGATAGATGATTTGCTCTTGCATTACTCCATGAGCTATCAGCCAGTCACGATAAATCTCCATAATGGTCGATTTACCACAACGGCGGATGCCTGTTATTACCTTGATAAGCTTTTTATCCTTGAAAGCTATCAGCTTTTGCAGATAGTTATGTCGTTCTATTCTCTTCATTTTTGTATTTTTACATGTCACGCTGCAAATATACATATTTTTTAGGAATCTACATACTAAAAGTACGATTATTTAGAAAGTTTTAGGAATCAATTCCTAAAACTTTTCTTTTACGGACGTTTTTAGGAAGACAAACACTAAAATTTCTCCATTTTATTAATCATGACTAATAAAAACACTCTTTTCACCTATTTTATTAAGTATGATTAATGGAAAACAGCGTTTTCTCCAAAGTCCAAAATCCAAACAATCGAGTAGGAGGAAAACGAAGTAGTTTTTCTCCTACTTTCGTTTTCCGACCTC
>OHAC01000453.1_pt1 | contig 43280 bp, 43 predicted proteins | sample 1577051 | NCBI WGS metagenome assembly OHAC01 (sample SAMEA3541499, study PRJEB24748) | human gut metagenome | biome: human gut; feature: human-associated habitat; material: faeces | place: China | collected 2012 | reverse complement strand
CAAAATAAAACCACAGGCTGTCAACCCGTGGTCATATTCTCTACCATATTATTCCTTTACATTCTTTTTCCGTTATAGCTGGCCAGCATTCTGCTGATCGGGTAGCCTACTATGTACCATATCGCTCTGACTGCCAGACCTGCTGCAATCACACATCCAAATACGCCGCCTACAATTACGTATCTTTTATGACCCCTTTTGCTCAATTCACTGCCAAGTCTAGAAACAAACCGCTGTTTTTTCCAATGATATCTCCCAGCATTTCATCCAGGCGATACTCCGCAATAATCTTACGCAGTACAAAATAGGGACCAGCCCTAAGGCACCCACTCCTGTAAGCACTGCCTTTTGTTTCCGGCATTTCCTCAGCCGGGAAAAATTTCAAAAAGTTGGTGTTCGGATACATCAGCTCCGAATCATCATCTGTACACTTTCCAATCGTCGTGTTCTTAGGGACAGTATACCCTTTTTCTGTATTGTAATTATGTTCATATGCATAAATACCACCCGGGACACAAAAAAAGCCACTAATCCCCGTCCCCAATGGTCTTCATTCAAAAAGCTCTGATTCATTCTCAATCAAATCTTCTGCCAGATATTTTGCATCCATATTTTCTATTCCATAACTGTTATTTGAAATTTGTTCAGCCAGTTTACTGGAATAATAAATATCAAATGCTTTTCGCAAATCAATCTCTTTCATTTCGGAAATTGCGTTGATAATATCATTTTCCAAATTTTGCTTATAAACTTCTTCCAGTTGCTTCTTATCTACCATTGTTTTCCACCTCATATGCTCTTTTAAAAGTAATAAGTCGATTCAGTGTTTCCTGATTTACAATACATATTTGATTATTCATCTTATAGTATCGCAATTCACCTAATACCTTTTCCTTATCCCACAAACCTCTAAAATACATATCTACAGTCTTAAACACATCATCGTCCGCAACATTTCCTATAATAATGTCATATTCTTTATTTAATGGCTGTCCTTTTCTACATGCACACACAAAATCAAGCCATTTCTCATTCTCTTTTTCAAAAGATAATACATTAAAATCATCCCATTCTTCAGATAATTCATAAACATTAACTATTGCAGCCTTTTCCTGTCTCATGCCCTTTCGGACTGCCCATTTCTTTGCCTGATTTTCGAAAGTTGTAATATAAAATCCCCGGCCAAAATCCAGATACTTTTTCGAATGTACTACGTCTGGATTTTTTATAATTTCTGTTGATCCATGATATACAATCATACATTAACTCCTTTTTCTCTCACATAATCGGTAATATCTTCTACCAAATATTCCTTTCCCTGTGTATGAAGAACATCGTAACATTTAATAATATAGTTATCCAAAATTCCGGTTGAATTTAATATTTTATACACTTTGGCTGGAGACATCTTCCACTTATCCGCAAGACTATACAGCATGAATATTGAAAAGCTCAATTCTTTTTTCTCACACATAATCACTACCAACCTTTCCGTCATATTTATATTTAGATTATAACAAGTATTTTTTGTTCATACACTATATTTTTCACTTATTATCAAAAAAGCAGGCGATAAAAAGTCACAAAAACTCTTAATCCACCCGCTTTTCACTTTGAAGGAAATCAAGGCTCTGACAAATAATCAATCATTTGTCTTAAATTAGAAAGGTCCTGTACTTTAGCAGAACCTTGGGATACGTTAACTTACATCTATTCATCCATAACATAAATTTGTTTTATTTGACTTATCGTTTCTAATATTCTCATTTTAAATTCTTTGTGAATTTTAGGCAAAATATCATTGACCTTTATATTTGAAGAGAAAAAGTGCTTCCTATTTTTCACAGTAGCAAGATGCCCTTGCTCCATATCTGGAAATAGCATAAACCTTTCTTCTTCCATTCCATCCTTAAATTTAATAAAAATTTTAGGACTTAATTCCCATGTTCCATTATGTACTATTTCATTCCGAATTGCTTCTATATTTCTAATAAATTCACAATTTTCATAAATTGTATTTTCGACTTCATTTATTTTCAACTTCTTTCTCTTTCCCCACAATACATCAGCACTTTTGATTTTAAGATATGAATTGAAATTTGTTCTCTGATATTGTATTTCATAACAAATTTTACACATTATATCTAAAATTGAATATGCTTTCGTAAAATATGTTTCAATATAAGCCGATCCTTTTGTTGCCTCTTCTGAAAGCATTACTATAATATCATCTGGATTTGTTACATCTATATAATATTTTTCCAAACGAAAAGATGATATTGTTTTATAATAATTGATAAACGCATCTTCCATTGCACACAATAAATTCTGTACTGTACCTACGAGGAATTGACAATCTACTAAATATAAATGTCGATATAAATTAGGTAAATCTGATTTTGCAATACACTCTCTAAAATCCTCTGCACTAAAAGAAAAATCTGAATCTTGACCGGCATGTTGAGTCCAAAGAGGTAAAAATTTAAGTTCTCTATAATACTCATCTGTATCCAAAAAAAGGAAATCTCTAAATATATCATATAAGCCAACCAATGCATTATCTAACTCATATTTTATAGAATCTCCTGGATATATATATCTATCAGTAAGAATTTTTCCTTCCATTTCTTGTATTCCAAACGCTCCATCTTCAGCAAGGATATATGGAATCTCCTTAATCATACCGCAAGATAAATATGTTTTCATATTGCCTTTCCCCATTCTAACCGTGTAAATACTAGCTTTTAATACCTCTTAAATTAACAGCTCTTTCTTTTTCAATATAAAAACATCACTACCACATAAGTAGTAGAATTGTCTCTTCTGAAAAATGTTTCTTTCATTGCTCGCTGTGACTATTCTTTATCTTTGCCTAATCCAAAATTGCGCAAATAATTAAAGAACTATATCATCCACCAGTTTTCATCTGCTTCTTTCCAACACTTCTCCTTCTGTAGTTCCCCATTTATTTGGTAAAGTAATTTTCTAGTATGAACAATGTCCACCTGCTTTTTTCCTTCAAATATCCCGGATACTACATTTTCGTATCTTTGCTTAATAGATGGATGATCTGTCTGGACCTGAATATTATCTCGATTAATCGAAAGAGCCAGTATTGCTAAAATGGGACCCATATTAAAGATTTCTGAATCCCCTATATATAAATCTGCATATTTTTGACCAATCCAATCTGCATTTTCTTCTGCTTTTATCTGTTTTCTTGTTAAGTTTTCTTTTTCATATTTTTTCGATGAAATTATATTTAATTCTTTGGAAGCCCTCTCATCCAATTCCAATATATGCCCGATTTCATGCATCATAATAAACACTATGGCAGATTCATAATATACTTTTGTAAACATACTCATTGCCTTTTTCGTGTCATTTGATAAAAAACATTCTTGTAAATATTCCGTTCCTTCATCCGTATCATTTTTTATATCTTTTACAAATTTATTTTTTAGTGTATTCAAAGATATTACATCTCTAAAATCGGCTTCTGGCAATATATCTTCAAGTAAGAGTACAAGTACATAGAGACATACGATTCTGCTAACATTTATCACCAATTCTGTATTTATTCTTATTAGATGACTTCCATCAAAAAATGCTCTAGTTTGTACCTGAGCATTTTTTGATTCTGGTAAATCCCATAAAGCTATCCAGCATTTTTGAATCATTTCAGCAATATACGCTTTCGGTTCCTTTTTTATTATCTTCTTTATTAATTCTTCAAAATGTATGCTGTTTGAATATTTCAACTCTACCTCAGACATACTATTTTCCAATAAAGAGACTCTATTTTCATCTATCAGTTCTTCCTGCTTCAATAATTTCATTATTGCCTGTGTAACTTCTAATTCCCACTTAGCTCTTTCCTCCGATTTTCCTTCTTTATATTGCTGATAGGATAATCTAAAAAAATAATCTTTTGCTTCCATTAATTTCTCCTCATCATATATAAATCGTCAAATTGTTTTGTTTCTTGTGATTTTGCCTCTATTTTTTTATTTTTCGCTCAGTATCCATTTTCGCAAAAAATAAAGTGAAAATATATCGCTGATATGTATATCCTTTAAATCCTTCTCTAGGTGCTGACATTATATATTTCCTAACAAATCAACTAAACTATTTTCTGTATTAGAATAAATCTCATTATTACAGTTGTTTGCAAGCTTTTTATTACACTTATTCACAACACCAACAAGTTCTTTATCCAATTTTATAACCATATTTTTACCAATCCCTGCGGAAATACATCTACGACTAATAATTAATTCTACCGCTACTTTCAGTGATATAGGATAATGGAACACACTCATCCCATTTTTCATCTCATTAATACATACAATCGACGTGTCTCCAGTAATAAAAGGAATATTTAGGAAACGGAGAATATTTAGTTACCCAAAAACTAAGTGCTTACGATATTTTAAAATTTTATTTTCGTTAGGGCTATTCATTTTGGGAAGTTAAAGTTTTACTTCTTCCGTACTCGCTATTGCCAAATTGTTCCTCATTTTAAATTATACATGAAGCGCTTTCTATTCCATCAGCACAGATAACCTATCCCTGAAATATTCGGGATATGAATTAAGGCAGCTAAAAACCTCTTCCCTATGAAACTTCAACGTATTAAGTATCTTGTCTGCTCCAATATTCGTATCAGATAAAATTTGAGCAAGCTCTATAGACAATAAGCGATCGTAAAAAACACTCTCGCAAATAGAAACAGCTGTCATATTGGGAACACCATACTTTACTTTCTTTTGCAATAATGTCAAAAGCATTCTTGGATCAACTTGCGTCTCATCATCTTCGTCAACTACTATCAAATCACAGATATTACCGATAAGAAAATTCATTTGATATGAAATTCTTTTATTACATAACGACTCTACTTCTGGAATTTCTATAGCTTCCTCGTTACTAATTTCAATTGGTATTTGTCCATCAATCCATTTTTGACAGATACTTTGAATATGCTCTTTGTATTTAAAATCACCTTTAATTTGCAAATACAACTCTACAATCATAGACAATAAGTCTTCTTCTGTATATATCCTCTCTGTAAGTTCATTTTTGAAAATCCATTCCTCTATTTGAGAAGACAAAGCTATCCCTGACATTGCATTAGAATATCTACGCAAATCTTCCACATCGTATTCTTGAATATTCTCCTCTATTTTCTGAAAAACCTTAATTAACAATTCTTTTTCCTGTTCTGATGCCAGTGCATACGCCAAGGTATTAGAACAAATATCCACCGAATTATTCTTACAATCGGTAGCTACTGTTTCTGTAGAACATGCTAAACAAAGATAATTCTCTATATGAGATATAATATCCTGTCTCAATAATATCTCCTGCATGATCGTATTTTGTTTTCTATCTGGATTTGTTTTTATATACGCTTTTTCCAACTTCTTTGCATAATCAAACAAGAAACTGCTTTCGTCAAGGTGTTCTATCACTTTTGAAACAAATTTCTCACCATTTACAGTTTTATCATAATCCACTTTAAAATCTTGTACTAACGAAAGAATAGAACTCCCACAAGGTTCTGCATATTTTGTATCAAATAACTTCATACAGTCATTCCAAAAATACATTCCGCCATTTTTCCTCTTCATTCGATTATCATATATATTACAATCCGTAATGATAATACTGCCTTCGGTGTATATACCTGCTCGTGCTGTTCTCCCCATCAAGTTTTGAAAATCTCGCGCTTTTACTAATCGAACTCCATTACGAAAACTGGTAACTAACAAATATTTAATTGGAATATTCACGCCTTGTGCAAGTGTCGATGTACATACTACGCAAGAAACATATTTATTTTTCAATGCATGCTCCACTACAAGCTTAACTCCATTTTGAAGATTAGAAGAATGAGGTAAAACCCCCAATTCTGCTGCTTGCGTATACCAATGCTCTGAACCATAATAGTTTTCTATGAATTTCTTTATTTCAGAAAGCTTTTCTTGATTCGCATTATCTTTTAATACTTTTAAGTCATAGTTTCGTTTATTTAAGTCTATGATTCTTTTAAACACTGTTTTCATTGAGCGTTGCTGTCCGAGATAGATAGCGACACCTCCATTATGACATAACTTTATAGCATTATAAATGGCTATATCTGTAGATGATGATAATTCCGGAAAAAATCTATTCTTTTTTTCTCTCGGCAACTTATTCAATTGTTCAACTCGAAGAATTCGAGGAATAAAATAATCCTCATTTGATTTATCATCAGAAAAGAAATGAAGATTCTTTTGTTTGGATGAAAAACCTATAGATTTAGGCGTTGATACAATACTTTCATCCGCTGCCAAACAACCTCTATCCTCGAACAACCACTGTGCAATATCTTCTGAATTTGGCAATACCGCTGATAACAAAATTAACTGCTGTTCACGTGTTATATTTCGACGTATATGTGTCACTAACAACTCGTATGTTGCACCTCTACCACCATCATCAAACATATGACCTTCATCAAACACATATAAATCTATAACATTCAAAAAAAACGGATCATGATGCAACACATAGCTTAGTTTTTCCGGTGTACATATAAGTATTTGCTTTTTATTAGCCTCTTCAAATATATTCAAAAAGTCATTTTGAAGAACATCTGAGAACTGATTTATTATAACATCTTTTCTAAATGCTTTATACATATCCGTTGTTATTTCATTACACAACGCTCTTAGGGGTGCCACTATAATAGCCGTATTAGCTCGATCAGATAAAAAGGCAGCTCTTATAATCAGTTCTATGCTTCTAGTCTTCCCCACACCTGTCGGAAGTTGCACAATAGCGTTTTCTCCTCTCAGCAATCCCTTTTCAGCTATTAATCGTTGTGCTGGCCATAACATCTTTATAGACTTTCTACTTTGTAAATATGATTTCCACTTCTCGTGTGAAAGGCCTGAACTATTCGGCAAAAGTCTCCATGAAGAATTATTACACGCTACAATAATAACTGCCACTAATATATCCACATAAAATATACTATCTGAATCTCCATTAGCATATATTTCTTTTCTATACTCCCACAAATTTTCCTTTAATGCTTCTATAGACTCACCCTTTCCGAAGTAATCCAAGAAAAAATTATTAATTCGTTCATATGTATCTATAACCTTTAAATATAGTAAATACTTTCCACTCAAAAGATAGTTATAGATATTTACCAACAGTTTCTGCGGAGATCGTTTATTACCAATTAAATTATCTACATTTGCCGCCAATACTTTAGCACTTCCAAAATCTTTTCTCAAAAAATAGGCTGATGCTCCTGACAGCAAAAAATCCCAATCATATTCCGTTCTATCTTTGGATTGAAAAGCCGAATCATAATATTCTGCAGTTGTTTTCAAAAACGGCTCCAGTTCTTCTGCTTCTTCATGATTATTTTCTATAATGCATTCTGAGTATCGCGACAACACATAAGTTGTTGGATAGGATAATTCATTCGAATTCAATCGAAATTGAGGATACTCTTGCTTTGAAACATTGTATTCTACCATTTTAGCTTTAGCTTTTTGATATTTCAACATTTGCTCAGCATTTTTACCGAAAATCATTTCTCGCACCTCTCATAAATGTTATGAGCCAATTCCATCAGTTTTTTACCATGCACATAAAATATGCGTTCATTTCCTCTGATTTCAAGTTCTTCGCCTGAAAAATTCAATTCTATGACTTCATCTACATTTTCACGGCTACTAACTCCAGCAGCTACATATGTAATTTGAAAATTATTATCGGGTTTAAACAAGAACCTTTTTACTTCTTTTGCATCTTCTATTCTTCCCAATTCCTTTAATCGTTTTCTGCAATAATTTACAGTTCTTGCTAAACGATGCTCATCTTTTCTAGAAGCAATAATTGCATTTTTAATGGGTGTATAGTCCTCCTTAGACAGTGTAGCTTTAACCTCTGCCGCAACCAAGCTATCTTTTTCATCTGGCGTCTTATCTTCGTTTTTATACTTATATGCAATAACGTCCGTTCCTTGTTGCGAATTATTCTTTCCCGATCTATTCTTCAATTTATATCTTGGAACAGAATACTGATATAGAAACTCTAACAAATCCGAAATCAAAATTTCGGTAATATCCGTAGAACGTGCTGTTGCCCCCAACGCTTCATCCTTTTGTGGAATTACATAATCATGTAAATACTTTCCAATAGTCATCTCATTATCTTCAGCATCTTCTTCTAATTCAACATCATCTATATAATTTCTACGAATGTGTAACGCCCAATCATCAAGAATACTTTCATCACATTTATAATCAATCTTATAGCATTTTAATGGAATATGGTCTTTAATTACAACGCCAGATTCCTCAACAAGCCAATCAATGTATTGCGGTTTTTCCATGCGATATTCCTCTCTTCAACATAACCATCCCCTTGGACAACAGTTTCTCCCTACACTTCCTCAAAAAATGTATCTGGATGGCTTGGATCAAACACCTCATTACATGTCATCACCGTCACCAAATCCTCTGTATCTGATAAATTAATAATATTATGTGTCCATCCCGGAATCATATAAATCGCTTCAATCTTATCTCCAGAAACTTCAAATTCTACCATTTCGCCAGTATTGATATTACGTTCCCGAATCAGTCCATATATCTTTTATGGGTCGAGTAGGTGCACCCCTTACGGTCGTACACCCCTCACAGAATTCCGGACGTGCGGCTTTCCCGCATCCGGCTCTTTGCGAAACGAATCGTTCACATTTATCAATCGTATACACTGACATATATTCTTGCTCTTACTAACGGGTAACTGTTATCAATCATATTCAGAAACTCTACCCAGTTGTAGCTTTTCTTCTGGCTTCTTCTGTTCAGCCAGTAGAAAAGGCTTTTCATAACATTATAACGAAATGCTGTGATTCTCTCTGAATTGTCAGTGATGCCATAGTAATGGAAATAACCAGTCAGTATCTCATTAAGCTTGGAAATGATTTCTTTTACTCTCAAAGTCCGCATGCTGCCTATCAGCCTGTGAACCTCTTTACATTTCTTTGCAAATTTCTTCTTGCTGGTTCTCCTCTTCACTCTGAATCTACCGCTCCTGCTTTTGGAACAATAGTGTGTAAAACCCAGGAAGTTAAAGGTTTCCGGTTTTGTTCCCCGTCTTTTGCAGTTTTCTTCTGCAAAGCGTCCGAACTCTATCAGTCTGCTCTTTTCTTCCTCCAGGCTTAATCCAAAGTGTCCCATCCTGTGCTTAAGCCGTTCATAGAACCATTCTGCATCTGATTTATACTGAAAGCATACTACGAAATCATCGGCATAGGCTATCAACCCTCCATATCCTTTTAATCTTGGAGTTATTACCTCTTTAAACCACCACACCAGTACATAGTGCATATAGATACACGAGATGACCGGTGAACAGACAGAACCCTGTCCGCTTCCTTCCTCTGTTGCTTCGAACTGGTAATCGTTCATAATCCCTGCTTTCAGCATACGCCTGACAAGCCGGGTGATATTAGGGTCTTTAATCTTTGATTCTATGAAGCGGATAATCCATTCATGGTCAAGATGTTGGAAAAAATCCTTTAACATCCGCATCTAACACATAACTGGTCGGCTTTCTTTCCAGCATCGTGTTCAGTTTACGGATTGCCCTATGGCATCCTCTGTTAGGTCTGAATCCCATCATTTCGTCATAAAACAATGGTTCAAATACCGCTTCCAGTATCCTGCGCAGTGCTTCCTGCACCAGTTTATCTTCATAACAATAGATACTAAGAGGGCGCGTCTTTCCATTATCCTTTGGTATCTCTACCAGTCTTGCCGGTTTGGGTTTGTAGGATTTCTTCTTTAAACGTTCTATCAGGTTTTCTATGTTCTCATCCAGGTTTCTACTATATTCCTCTTTTGTAACTCCGTCGATTCCTACAGCTTTCTCCCCATCCATTTGAAGATGACAACTCTGAAGCATCTCTTTGTTAATGAGATGTCCCAGTGACGTAAAGACCATGTCTGGATTCTCTTTTGATAATTGTGATATTCTCGCCAATTTCGTTTCCATTAGTTCTCCTATCTCTGTGTATAGCTAATGTTTCCTCTTTGATATGGTTTCGCAGGCCAGAACTGCGAGGAACAGTTCTATCTCGACTTCCCTCCGGCATTTATTTTGTTCATGCCTTCATCAGTACTTTTCGGGCCTCCGACTACCTGCATTTCTTTTGCCTTTCTTCTTTTGGTTGTGGGGCATACCTTCCTTTTACCCACTACGGAAGGAAAATGCAGGTTCTCCCACAGTTGACATATAATCCTTGCATAACATGAATAGTTCCCTCCAACACCGCAGAGCCACGTGAAATCTCGCCATTACGATAAACCCGTGTTTTGCCTTCCTTCCAGACCACAAAGTCGGCGCTCTGATTTATGGGATTTCGGTGCTCTATAGCTATCCCTATTACCTTGCTGTCTACGCTTAGCATATGCCGTTACCGTCATACACCCAAGACTCGCTTCAAATGCTGTGGCTAGCAACTTATTTGACAGGATTTCCACCTGCCGGATTATATGCCCTTAACTGGGCGCACGGTCTGACCACGAATATTTCCTTATATTTTCTTCCCACAAACTATAATTAATCATTTAAAATTGTCTCTTTTCTATTTATTTCTAAAACTAATTATACCTTATCCAATATCATATGAGAACACTCAAAATTACTTATTCTTCCTTTCCTAAAATGAATTCTTAGATTCCACTGCCCCTCGGCACTGAAATTTACTTTTTCAAGTCAGCGATTAAATATTCTTGTGCCGCACCGTAATATTCAGCCAGTTTATATGTCTATGTAACACAATACCACCAGGGACACAAAAAAAGCCACTATTCCCGTCCCCGATGGGCCCCAACGGACAAATGTTATTACAATTAACACCATCTATCTCCCCACAAAATTATTTTCACCTCTCCACAACTTATCCCTTGCCATTTCCCCGCATATGTACTATACTTTATATGTTTTACAAATGCCACAAGCATTACAACAACGTTATTTTAATTAACATTCTCACAATTTAAATGCATAAATAACAATTCAACCAAACAAAAGAAAGGACCGTACCACATGAAAAAATTATCCACCTCTCTCCTTGCCAATCTGGTAGCAACGAAGAGAAAAGAATTGAAACTTACCCAGCAGGATCTAGCCGACGCCACAGGCATCAACCGCGCCCAGATCTCACGTCTGGAAAAGGAGGATTACCTCCCGTCCATTCCACAGCTGGAACAACTCGGTGAAACACTCGGATTCGAGCCGGATGAAGTATTCGTTGACAACAGCAGCAACAAGCTTCCATCACCATCACCGCTGAATATCGCAGTAGCCGGAACCGGATATGTCGGACTTTCTATTGCCACTCTGCTTGCACAGCACAACCATGTCACTGCAGTGGACATCGTTCCTGAAAAAGTAGAGATGATCAATAATAAGAAATCACCGATCCAGGATGATTATATTGAAAAATATCTGGCTGAAAAGGAACTGGATCTGACTGCTACATTAGACGGCGAAGCAGCTTATAAAAATGCAGATTATATAGTTATCGCTGCACCGACAAACTATGACAGCAAAAAGAACTACTTTGATACTTCTGCCGTAGAAGCCGTCATCGAGCTTGTATTAAAAGTGAATCCGGAAGCCATTATGGTCATCAAGTCTACGATCCCGGTTGGCTATACAGAGTCCGTCCGCAAGAAATACAATACATCAAATATCATCTTCAGCCCGGAATTCTTAAGAGAATCCAAGGCATTGTACGACAACCTGTATCCAAGCCGTATCATCGTTTCTACAGACAAATCCGATGAGCGTCTGGTAAATGCTTCCCACACATTTGCGGCACTCCTTCAGGAAGGTGCTCTGAAGAACCAGATTGATACATTATTCATGGGATTCACAGAAGCCGAAGCCGTAAAACTTTTTGCAAATACTTACCTTGCACTGCGTGTGTCTTACTTCAATGAATTGGATACCTATGCGGAAATGAAAGAGCTCAATACTCAGGAGATCATCAACGGCGTATGCCTGGATCCTCGTATCGGAACACATTATAACAACCCTTCATTTGGATACGGCGGATACTGCCTGCCAAAAGATACCAAGCAGCTTCTGGCAAATTACAATGATGTGCCTCAGAATATGATGTCTGCGATTGTGGAAAGTAACCGTACAAGGAAAGATTTTATTGCGGACCGTGTACTCAGCCTTGCCGGTTATTATGATTATAATAATCATGGGGATTACTCTGCTGATCAGGAAAAAGAATGCGTCATCGGCGTTTACCGCCTTACTATGAAGAGCAACTCTGATAACTTCCGTCAGAGCAGTATCCAGGGAGTCATGAAACGAATTAAAGCCAAAGGCGCCACTGTCATCGTATACGAACCAACTCTTGAAGACGGCACAACCTTCTTTGGCAGCAAAGTTGTGAATGATTTGAATAAATTCAAAGAAATGTCACAGGCTATCATTGCCAATCGTTATAACTCATCCCTTGATGATGTGAAAGATAAAGTATATACCCGCGATTTATTCCAGAGAGATTAATTCTTTTTCAAAAAAGCGGCGGCACATCCTTTCTTTCGTTAGGATCTGCCGCCGCTTTTTGTCCTTCATGATGACATTTGCAAGCTATCATATTTTTCCGCTCTGTTATGTACTTAAAGGAGTATGCTATAATACACAAACTTTTAATTCTTATTTACAAAATTCCCATTTTTGTCTAATGAAACCGGCATGCTATCTATTGTATCCATTTTTTCAATTTCCATATAAGCATACTCATTAAAATGCTCAATCTTCTCTTGCCATCCATTATGAAGATTCATAACATGTTGCGCACCTTTTTCAGTGAATGCAACTGAATAATAGCATTCCTTAATTTTTTCTTTTCCCAACACATTTTTCTCATATGAAATAACTGCATCGCTGCCACTTCCAAGAATTGTCATTGTATCTTCTCCAAAATCTCGAAATCTTCCTATCCAGTAAGAATAATGAATATAGGAATAATACATTCTTATTCCAGGATGCGGATGATCATATTCATCAATACTTTTATCAAAATAATCAGCAAATTTTCTTCCTGTTTTTTCTGCAAATGTTCGGAAACAAAGATAATTTGCTATAAACATCTTATCAAAATTTGCAAGATTTACCCTTATATCCTCCTGCCATTGCTGCAAAAACAATACCGCTTGTATTGTTACCGCAAAAGAATCCGCATCATATTCTTTTAACTGTGTAGTCCAATTCTTTGCCTTTCGGTCTTTATCATTAGCTACATCTGACATTTTAAACGTCTCATCAATACTTTTTTCACCTTTTTGTTCTCTAAGATGTCCATGCGCTATATGTCCATACTCATGCGCTATGGTAAAATTGAGCATGTAAAAATATATATTATCCATAAAAGTTGGTCGATTTTCTTCACTAATTTTAAAAACCGAAGTCAAATTATCTTGACTAACAAAATCTTCAACTTCATTCCAAAACGCTGTTAATAGGCCCACAGATAACGCTATATAATTTTCTCCGTTTTCATAATGACACAATGCATTAGCTCTTGTATCATTATATACCCATAGAGAGAGCTTCATTTCATCATATTTTTCCGGCGAACCCCATGTAGGCAAGCCTTGTCGAAGTAATTCCAATGCTGTATTTGCTTTTTGAGATACCAGATAAAAGTCTTCGACAAATTCGTATAATTCAATTGTAGAATTGGAACAAGTAATTATCGCTTTCTTCATATAGTCAATTTCCCTTACAAAATTTTAATGATTTGATATTGTTAATGTGCAAGAATATATTGTTTATGATCTCTTAAATTGTCCGATTCTTGATCACACAAATTGTCCAGAAACAGCTCAGTTTTGTGTCCACAATACATCTCTATCTTTTCCCGTATTGTTTCTGCATACGCTGCCAAACGCTTTTCTCTTAATTCTTTCTCCTCTTTATAGACCTTTATTGTATTATCCATATCTCTTTACTCCATTAAACTTTTCATCATTATATCATTCATGATATGTTTAATCTAATGAGTTTATCTGTCTTTCATGGGGTCTGACCCTGCGATTTTGTTTACCTTTTACCCTTTTACCTTTTTATATTTATCACTTGGAATATCATTCCCCATATTTTTATATTCATCATTAACTTGTTGTATAATATAATTTAACCACATTGTAACTCCCATAGTAATTACCTTTGAAGTATTCTTTTTTGAATCCCAATGATAATCAGATAACTCCAAAGTTGACGATGGAATTCCCAATACTTTATAACAATAATAATTTAATGTACACGAAGATGTTCTATATCCAAAATACTGATCATCAACATTTCTTCCCTCTTTAGCATACTGATCACATAACCATGAATTCACACGAAATAATGTTCTTACATTTGGACAATTTTTGTGAATTACTCCATAAAAATCAAGATAACTATCATTGGTAGTTGTATGCATATCCACCATAAATGATAAATCACTTTTTATTCTATTTATATATTTCTTTATATAATAGACTTCTTTAATATTCTTCTTTTTATCAAAGGATTGAAGCGTATATCCACTTACATTGTTTCTTTTCTTCGGTTTTTGTGAGAATCCCCACGGATTAGCAACAGGTATAACACTTATTTTTACATTTTGGCGCATATACAATATGTCACCATCCATACCCGATTCTTCCGTAATTATTTGCATTATTTTTCCAAGTGAAGCAACAGCATCCTCTTCATCTGCATGTATTCCACTCACCAAAAGTATATGCTGTTGAAAATATCGCGGTTCAAAAGTATATGCATATATATTGTATTGATTTGATGAATCCTTTCCTATTATTTCTCTTTTTATATAATTAGGATCTTTCTCTCTTAAAGGTTCGTAAACATTTTTTATAAAGTCATTATAGTCTTCTTGAATATCACAAAAACTATTCTTACCCCCATCAGCTGATGGTTGGTTTCCAAAAAATTTCATTGCGCTATGTCTTTTTGTGCTATTAGGATATTCTAATTTACTTTTTTCAGTCAAATTTCTCTCAGTCAAATACCTTATTAATAAATTTAATTCTATTATAATTCCAATTCCTAATATTATTGTTAAATATATTTTCCCCAAATTAAAACATAAAATAACTATTACAATATCTAAACTAATAACACTCATAATTAAATTAATTTTCGACATTTTATCACGATTTTTCACATTCTTTTCCTTTTTTGATCTACATACTATTTATAGCTCAACATATTATATTCATCTGCTTTTATTTCAACACACCATTTACATCAAACCTGTATATATTTCCTTCTATTTCAACCTCTCCACTTACACTTTTAAATGTAATTGGATTAAAATAATATGTATTACTATCAATTGTCACAAAGCCACTTTCTGCTTTATAATCAATATCATTAAAATAGTATCTTTCATTTCCAATTACACGTAAACCCTTTAAAGCATTTCCGTCCTGTGGATGAAAATAATACAACTCTCCATCTACTTCCGTTAAGCCTTTTGCTACTTCTCCTTTTCCCAGAAAATCAAATACATAACTTCCAGTATTATATACTCCTGTCATTGACTTTCCACTCTCTGGATCAAAGTAGTATCTCTTATCTCCTATCTTCCGGTAACCCGTCTTCATACAGCCATCTGCATCAAAATAGTATTCTTCTCCTTCTGCCTCTACCAAACCTTTTAACGCTTCTTTGGTATCCGGACTGAAATAGTACGTATAGTTTCCTATTTTCACAAATCCTTTGACTGCTTTGTAACTCTTCGCATCAAAATAGTACTTTTTCCCATTTATTACTCGTAAGCCTTTCATCGCATTTCCGTCCTGTGGATGAAAATAATACAGCTCTCCATCTACTTCTGTTAAACCTTTTGCTACTTCTCCTTTTCCCTGAAAATCAAATACGTAACTTCCCGTATTATAGACTCCTGTCATTGACTTTCCACTCTCTGGATCAAAGTAGTATCTCTTATTCCCTATTTTTCGGTAACCTGTCTTCATGCATCCGTCTGCTGCAAAATAATATTCTTCTCCTTCAATATTCGTCACACCAATTGCATACTCCCCATTAGGATACCTATAATATATATTTCCATCCTCATTTTTAATGAATCCAACATCTAATCTTTCTGAAAGTTCATGTTCCTCAAGCACAAAATCTGTTTCAGAATTTAAATAATATAACACCAATTTAGTATCATTTTTCAAATAAACAGCATAACAGAACAGATAATCTGCTGGTGTATAAGACATAGGTATAAATGTTTTTAACGTTATATTGTATATCAGCAGTGTCCTCTTATTAGTCAAATAAATTTTATCATTGTGTATGGACATTGCACTAATATTACCATCTTCTAATAAAACGATATTTTCAACAAAATTCCCATAGATATCTAACTTATTAATAGCTTTTCCATCATTACTAACTACATACCAATATCCATCATTATACGTTTGTACACTATTCGTTCCTGTTGGCATATTCGAAAACTTATAGCCAAAATTATCTATATATTTTTCATATTTAAACTCACCTGAATATAAATCCGAACTAGCTCTTAATTCTGACTCTGTACGCAATAAACGTTCATATCTAAATATTCCTTCTCTATCTTCACCAGCAATATATGGATCATCGCACATTACATCTACAAAATACCATTCTCCACCAATCTTCACAGCATTCCATGCATGCGTATTTTCTTGATTTGATACTCTCATTGCATCAAGGCCTACATACTTACTTATTAAATCAAATGCATATGTATACCCATCGCAGACTGCTGAGCCATTTACGAGTGCACCATATGCTGTATATGCCATTGATTCATACGTCTCATCAGGTAATTTCTTAGCATAACCTACATTCTCTGTCAGCATATTATGCAAATACAACACTTTTTCTGCATCACTATTTCCAGCCTCTATTTTATCTAAATATACCAATACAGCTGATTGAAGTTCTTGATATCTCTCAAGGAATTCTTCTTTTTCCGATACACCATATTTAATTTTTAAGCGTAATAATTTATCTTGAGAAGTAAATACTCTCGTATATTTTATTCCATTGTAAGATTCTTCTATAAGCGGATCTAATGAAACTGCTTCTTCCCAGTATGGTTTTATATCATCCTTTTTTAATTCCAGATCGGATAAATCTATGACATCTATTTTTTGAGCTATCGCATCATATATTCTACGGGCCGGTTCATTTAATTCTGTCTCATTTCTTCCAAGTCTGTCATAAAGGGACCTTTCCATGTTTGATTTCAAATAATCTTCCCCAACTGTCAATGAATCTGCTGCAAACATCTTCAGTTTTACTAAACTAATACATGCTATGAATATAACTAAGCCTAAAAATAATTTCATATGCCTTGATACTTTTTTCATAACTTTTCCTCTATATATCATTCTTAAAATCTTAAAATTGAAGTTTAAATATTAATATTGCATACAAACCAAACCCATTTAGAGATTATCTTCCTTGGAATCTATTAATCTCCTCATCAACAACTATTCCATCTTTTAATAAAAGTGCATTTTCTAATACGCTCCCTGGATTATCCAACATTAATTGTTCAACATACGGAATTATTACACTTGAATTATTTCGTGTAAACGTTTTATGAAAGAGTGACGGGGTATGGTCCACCACATAATGCAATACACCATCTACTTTATATGTAGGATTTTCTATAGTGGTTGGAATGCTTGTTTCAATTCCTCCATTTCTGTCACAACTTACATCAACAATCATCGCATCCTTTTTCATTTTAGAAAGATCTTCACGGTAAATAATATGATCTTTACGATTTGTATCCCACAAGACACAATTAACAATAACATCATATTGTCCAATTTCATCACGTAATAATTTTTCTGTATGACGATTATATTGCATAACCCTTGCCCCTAACATATTCAAGACACGTACTGCACCATGCGCAGTATTACCATTTCCTATAATGGCAGTATTTAATCCAAATGGTAATTGTCCATAACACTGAAATGCATGCAAAATAGCAGCCTCGCCAGCCAACTCATTGTTTTGCCAAAATACATGTCTCCCCTTTTCAAACATATTTTCCCAACCATATGCTGTCAGCTGATTATTAATTATTTTATCTGTTATATCCCTGTTTTGTGTAGCATGAACCCATCCAAATATTGTCTGTCCTTTTTTTAAATCGTTCAAATAATCTGCATCACCTATCTTTGGATCACAAACTATATCCTGATTAAGTGCCTCTTCTCTACTAACAACTTTACATCCTACATCCTTATAATCTTCATCTGTTAATGACAATACATCCCCAAAACCAGTCTCGATATAAACATTTTGAGGATATGTTAGTTTTTTAATGTCCTCTGGCACAATTGCCCTACGTTTTTCATTTTCCTTGTGGCTAATCGGAAATCCAATTGTTTTCATAAATTCTCCTCCCTATTTCATTTCAAATTTTTTCTTTATATGTAACAATTTCAACACCTCATTTACCAGTGTTGGATTCTTCTTTATTTTTATCATATATAAAGCTGCTAAAAGCATATATATGATACCACCTAAAATAACTTGTGCTCCCATGATAGCAAGCGGTATATTAAATACAATTCTAATTTTAGAAATTACTACGTACATAGCAAAACCAATCAAGCAAAAACTCATTCCGTTTTTTATATACTCTGTCACATGTATTTCTTTTCTAACCATAAAAAACTGAATAGAACAAACTGTTAATTCAGCAACAATTGTCCCTATTACTGCACCTATTCCTTCTATTTTCGGAATTAAAATAAAATTTATAATCAGGTTTATAATTGCACCCGAAGTTAGAGATATAATATAAATACGATCTTTTTTTGCAGGTATTATATATTGTGTTCTAAGTGCCCCCGCCCATCCTTTAAATATAATAATTGGGCTTAACATAACAATAAATAATCCACATCTCGAAAATTCTGCGCCATAAAACCATGGAGCAAAGGTCGGTCCAACAGCTGCCAATCCAAATGACATTGCCGCTGCCATCAGCATTGCAAACATCATAACATTATCCATAAGAAATACTGCCGTATCCGAGTCTTTCTTTGCCAACAAATTAGACATTCTTGGCATAATCACACTGTCTAACGCCAATATAAGGGTGTTTGGAATCTGTGTAATTCTTTCCGCATAAGTATAAAATCCAACTTCCTCTTTTGTGCTCATAGCTCCTAGCATAAGCTTATCCATAATATTATACAAACTTACTGCTATAACCGGCCAAAAAAGTAATAAATTAGGTTTTAAATGTACAAGAATCCCCTTAATCGTCGGTCTTACAAAATCTACATGTTTTTTTATAAATGGCCAAATGGCAAGTACCGCAAGTAAATTTCCTCCAGCCAAAATAAACGTGTAAATAGCCAAATCATTTTGGTCTTTTACAAATACAAAAGTAGAAACAGCCATTCCTATTCTTATAATTGTACTTCTCATAGTCGTAAATTTGAATTTTTCAAGGCCAAAACAAAGCCAGTTTACATCAAAAACACCTGATACGACATAAAAGAACTGCATTAAATAAATAATTTTATCCGTCCTAATAAAATACAAACAATATATAAAATAACCAAATGAAATAATTAATCCCAGCAAAAATTGAAAAGAAAAAATCTCCCAAAATGTCTTACTTAATTTATATTGATCATCTCTAACCGCTGCTATTGTTCGATTTCCATAATTGTTCACGCCTAACATAGTAAACAAATAAAAGTAATTTGCAAATGCCTGTGTATATGAATATACACCTACATTATGTGATCCTAAAACTCTTGATACATAAGGAGCGGTTATTAATGGAAGAATAATCACCAGTATCTGATAACTAATATTATATAATAAATTTTTCTTTAATTTTCCATTTTGCGCCAAAAATCTTCATTCCCTTCATATTTTTAAACTCGATTCGTTTTTCTAATATTTCTAAACATAAAAATCATCCATATAAACGACAGTGCTCTCGTTGGATATACTGTATAAATTCTTGCAACAGAAAATAAAATAAATTGAAATAATATCAAATATAATACAAGTGAACGCGTATCTCCTCTATTCTCATAAGCATTAAAAGCCTTCATACATATAAATCCAAAAACAAAAGATCCTATCGCTATCCCTATCCATCCAAAGTCTATGTAAAAATCATAAAATAGCGTGGCATATGCATTCATACTAATCTCTGGAGATAAATTTATAAAAGTCTCAAGATTGTCTTTCACCAACTTAGCATTTGTAAAAGATTTTGGATATGATAATATATGTAATCTATTTGTTACAAAAAATATTGGATGTAAAAAACCATACATTGTTAACATTCCATGCGTTCGAATTTCTGAAATAGCTTCTTCAACGTGAATACTTAACAATGGCATACACCCTGAAATATAGGCATATGCATTTGTAAACAAATCAGCTTCTGCATTTCTCATTTTTGTTATTTTGTTAATTGCAAAAGCTAATATAACGACAATTATCGGTACAAATTTCATTACTTTTTTTTGGCTCTTTGTCAGTTTCAAATATCCTTTCATCAATATAGATGCACAAAGTACATATACAATTGCAAAAGCCCAAACTGCCCTAGAAACAGTTGCAACAGAATACAAAATCGTTGCAACTATTGATAATATAATCGAATTTCTCCTTTTGTGTCCTTCTAAGATTTCAGAAATAATTGTTGGCACGATCAAATATATAAGTGGCGAAACTATAAAACTATATATAACATCACTCAAATTACCACCTTTTAATGTCCCAGCACCGCCTTCTCCTGAGGTGGCCATCAAGCGAATTGCCCACCAAGAATAACCTTGTGCCAACAAAACAACTATTGCTTTTATTCGATAAAGTGAATATATAATTACTACAATACATGATGTATTTAAAAAAGTATAATTTGTTTCATACACACCCGACTTTAAAAATAAAGCACTTTTTTTCATTGTACTAATTTTTATTTTCACTTTTATTGCCAATAGAGATCCTATGTAAAAAGCGATAATTCCTACTAAAACAAAAAGATATGCTTTATTACTGGTTTCCCTCAAGCCATACAACCTTAAATTCGCCATAAAAACAACTATTGTCCAATAAAACATAAATATAGTTCCTGGATTTAACCAACTTCTTTTTTCTAAGAACATATGAATTCCGGCAAATAGGCCCAAAATAACAATAATCCCTACCATTTTTTCATATCCTTATGTATTATATTTGAATATATTTTTTCAACTTGATCAACAACCCGCTTAATCGAATAATTTTCAACCGAGTATTGATAACTATTTTGTGCAATTTTCTTCATCAGTTCTCTATTGTGAATCGCATACTCTATTTGTGATGCTAAACTTCGATAATTACCTTGCTGATACAACAAACCAGTAACATTGTGTTCTATCAGTTCCGGAGTTCCTCCTGTATTAGCTCCTATAGCCAGAAGTCCTGCCATCTGATTTTCAACCGTCACTCGTCCAAAAGCTTCCTTTACCGAACATGTCAAACCAATATCACAAGTACCTCGAAGACTTCTTAAATCCGCATTATGTTCTTGTATTTCTATATAAGAGGATATATCATTTTTCTCAACAAACTCTTCAACTTCTTGTGCATATGTGCTTTGTCTATGTCCAACCAATATTAATTTGACATTTTTTATACCATTATCAACCAGATATTTCAAAGCTTTTGCAGCTTCTAATTGTCCTTTTCCTTCTACAATTCTTCCTGGCAAAACCATCTTTACAAGCTCTTCATCAAAAATACTATGATTATTTATCTGATATTTTTCAACTGGTACTCCATTGTATACAACTGTAATTTCTCGATTAAATTCTTTTTCAAACTTTTCTTTCACCGCTTTAGATATTGCAATTACAGCATTCGCCGATTTCACCATTGGCCATACTTTTTTTTGATTATATAATCGCTGATGTAAATCTTCTTCCATCAGCTGACGAATGTGCCATACATAAGGAATTCCTAATTTTTGTGCAATCATAGCACCTATTCCGTTGTTCAATCCATTAATATGAATAATATCAATATTTTCATTTTTAAATATTTTTAATGTTCTTTGCATAATAAACCAATTCAATTTATTTTTCACAAAATACTTTAATTCTACTTCTCTTCCTGTCCTACTCAGATCCAATCTCATATCATATGATGGAATAAAATAAAATTTCACATTTTTTATCTTCTTCATATATTCAAGGTTAACATCCTTAGCCATAATTCCTATTACTTCATGACCTCTATTAGCAAGTTCTTCCATGACATTTAGCATAGATAAAGTTGCCCCATCCTGATTTGTTCCACTTCCGTGTGAAAAAAAACATACTTTCATAATATTATTCTCCAAATACTTTATACTCTTGCTTCAGTTCAAATATATGATATTGCTGACATGTAAATTGCTCACAGATAAACTGAACTTCTTCTTGCAATTTTTCTTTTTCTATTCCTGTAATCGTTTTCGCTAAATCAAAGGTATCTACTACTTTTAATCTATGTTTTGAATCCTCAAGAATTTTAAGTACAGAAAAACTACTTTCTGCAATCTGTACTTTTTCTTTATCAAAACATACATGTAAAGCAATAGAATACTGCGGATAATTTTCAAAAAGCATATATGGAGTACTTGGTGAAATGCTATAATTTCCTAAAGAGAAGGCACACAAAGTATTGTCTATCAATTCTCTTTTTTGAACAACATGTGGATGATTCCCCACAACTACATCTGCCCCGTTCTCCACACAGAATTTCATTATATATTTACTGTATTCTCCTGGCTCTGCATTGAACTGCCCACCATTGTGTATGTTTAGAACAACGTAATCTGCTACTATTTTTGCCTGCTTTATATCATTTTTCAATACATCCAATAATTTATAATCAATCAATTCATCCCAAAGTTCATCCGTTCTTGGCGCTCCCACGGGCTTTCCAAGTTTCTTTTTTATCCGCAATTTTGTATCTTCTGAGAAAAGTTTCGAAATATTTCTTTTCAAAAAACTGACCTCGTTTTTTCTTTTGTTATATCTAATTGGCGATCCTACTTTTTGCGGCATAAGTAGATTTACACAATCCTGATCTTTTTTCTCCAAAATCACATGATTATCTTTTATGCCTGTTCCATATGTGTAATTTAAAAAAGCAATTTTAATTCCATGAATATCTTTAACAAAGATTTTTTTTTGTTCTTTTTCGTTTAAATATGTTCCTATATGTGCCATATTTCTCGAGTCCAATTCATGTATAGTTCTTTTTAACCCATCTATTCCACGATCAAGGCAATGATTATTCGCTGTAAGGAACAAATCTATACCTGATTCTTTTAACGCATCTAGGAATTCATCCGGCGTATTAAAAGAATATAAAGAATTTGTATATCCTACTTCTTTTCCAGCAAAAACTGTTTCTAAATTTCCAATAACAAAATCCGATTCATTGAACAATTTCTTTGTTGCTTCAAAAACGGGTCTAAAATCATATCCTTTATTTATAAAATACGCTTTTAAAAGTGGACGTTCACACATAATATCGCCAATAAAAGTAATTCTTATCAGTTTTCTTTTCATATAATTTTTCCTATGTAAGTTTATTTACTCCGGCCTTTCTTCTTATATTCTTTTTTTGTTAATTCTATCCATCTCTTTTTCAAGCCTCCAGAAGTATCCTGTGGACCTCCAATTTCCCAATCATCGTTTCCTTCTAAGATAACCGGTCCATTTGGCGTAATAACAATATCCCATCCTATTGATTCTAATTCATAAAACTGTTTATGCGCATTTATAACTAATTCTTTAACTTCATTCCAATAAGGAAGTTGATAATCTTTAAATATTACATCTGTTAACGGATGTGCCGATAATTTTCCTCCAAAAGCATCATGTGCAAAACCAAATTCTCTTAATTTTCCGGTTTCTAAGTTAATTCCAACACCCAATCCGCCTTTCGCCCGATTATCAACAAACGAATCTTTTACAACCCCCAACCGAAGAAAAGCTGCAAAAATACCTATATTTCCATTATCATCCGCAAGTGTGACTATTCGAATAGTATTAACACAATTAGGATTTATTTTTTCTATACTTTCATGTTGTTGCAAGCACTCTTGTATTAATATTCTACTACTAGATAATTTCCGAATATACTCCGCTTTTGTATATTCCTTTTCACTGGATATAATTCGTCCCTCAAAGTTCTTTACTAATGAAACACCATCTGCACATTCACCATCGATTTTTTTTAATACATAAACAAAATTTTGTTCCAAAAATTCATTCACAGATAACCATTCTTTAGACTCTGTCAGATAAACCTTCCCTTTATTAATAATTCCAATACTTTTTGGAACAAACTCCTGCCCTAAAGTTGATGCAAGATACGCTGAAAACACATATTTATCTCTTAATAATGTTATATAATTATATTCTCCAGTATGTGAAGTTATAAATCTATTGTTTCCATCATATCTATTTAATATAAATTCACGATGTGAAATATAATCTTTTTCGTTATGAAACCCCACTATATCCAATCCATAACTATTATAATATATATTAACTTCATGATTTTTTAGTAAATAAGCAAGATTCTCTTTAAGACGTATACTTTTAGGTTTTCGTCTCTTTTCCGGAAAGTACGTATGTCCCTCAACAATTCTTTTTACTTTCAATAAATTCTTAGGAAAAAGTGCAATATCTCTACATACACGATAAACATTTCTCATTTTTTCAACAACTTGCGCTTGCATATAACAACTCCTCCTGCCACTACTTACGTTTCTCTAATTCCTCTATAATTGGTTTATATTTTGACCATTTCCCAATCTGATCTGCAACCTGAGTAACATCATGATCCGCCGACTTATTTCCTTCAATCATAATAACCTCTCCATTTTTTCCAACTGCTATATCCCATCCAACGTAGCGTACTGTCGGTATATAATGAGCTGCTTTTTTTATTGCACTTACTATATTATTCCATGATGGAATTTTAAATCCAGGAATTACCTTTCCCGAATCTGGATGAACTACATATCTCTTAAAATCTCTGTCTACTCCTGTAGTCTTTATAACCCCAGTTTCGCTATCTATCAATGCAACGATTCCATAGTTATGGAAATTATCTACAATCTGTCCAGCTCTTCCTAATCGTATAACTGCCGCCATTATTTTTACGGTATCATCTGCACACAACATAGTAACTATTCTCAATGTATTAACAGATGAACCATTAAAATCAGCAATTTCATTATGTTGAGAAACCACTTCTTCAACAATTGCCTTTTCAGAAATCAATCTTTTATATACTGCCTCTGTATCCATTCCCTTTCCTGTTTCAAGCATATATGCTCCTCGTCCGCACATTCCATCTACAGGCTTTACAAATAACTTATCATTTGTTGCACACAACTCGCAGAACTGTTCATAAGTATCTTTTGTAGCATTTATCCATTTTCGTCCCATAAATTCAGAGAATGTTTTATTAAAAAGTGCCTTATTATCAAAATACTTATAATCTTCTTTTTTATTGGCAACTTCTATAATTTTTTCAAATTCCCTAAAACAAACATATTCTCTTCTTTCTCGAGATTTTTTCTTATAAAATTCATATTGGTTATATTCAATTAAAACAACACCATGTACATAATGCTCCCAAAGATAATCTATAAGGAGTTTACTCTTTTCAATCTCATTTAACTTATATCCCGTTCTTTTAGCTATTGTATTGCGCATTCGTTTCAACTTTTTTATATATCCCATGTTCGCTCCTCATTATTTAATTCTGAATATATGCCAACTTTTTCTTTATCAATACATCTTCCAACACTCTGTCTGTCAAATTTCCAAATGTCGGACCACAAGTCATTTGATTAGCTCCCGGACATACATTATATTCTATAAACACTGGTTCTTCATCTGGTGTAACACTAAAGTCCCATCCGATTAATCTAAAGTGTGGTAACTTTGAATGTTCTTCTTTTACAATACTAACGATTTTATCAAACGCTGGGATTTGAATTTCTGCAAAAACTGCGCCATCTGGTGATTTTTTTACCCAATCTCTTTTTTTAGTACAAGCTAATGTATGACATTGTCCTGTAGTTACGTCTATTCCGCACTGCATTCCTCCAGATGACACATTATCAACTCTCGCATTTCCAGCTCCCATACGTACAATTGCCGACAGAATATATACTTCTCCCTCAAAAAAAAACGAAAGAATTCTTACTGTATTTAATGAGGACTCATGCAATGATCCAAGTACCGGATGCTGTTGTACGATTTCCTGTACAACAAAATTTGCTTTCAATTCTGTAAACATCTTTTTTATGTCATCTTTTGAGTTCTTATTTTTATCATAAAACTTAATAAGACGTCCTGTTCCACTATCAACCGAAGGTTTAATAATAAAACTCTGCTCATTTCCGCTCAAATTCAAAGCCTGATTCGGAGTTAAAGGTTCTAATTTATCAGTGTAAAATTGCCCTGCCACATTCTTTACAATTGTTCTCGGTCTACATACATTTGGAAATAACATGTGGTGCATACATTTATCTTCATAAGGACGTCTAAAAAACATGTTACTATAATACGGAAGAATCGTTCCATACCATAAATCCTCCGGTATATATTTTGCGTCTGTGTGTATTCCATCTCTGGAAAATAACTGAAACCAGTAAACCGGTGGTTTCTCATTGTAAATTTTCCAATAAGGAAGAACTTCTTTTTTATAAGTTTCCATCAACTCATCAGAAACTCTCCCCATATTTTTTACTATATGTTTTGCGTCTTTCCTTGTCTGCACGGCTCTATACGTTGTTTCTGTTTTCATATATAATCCATCAAACATCTTTCGTACATTACTTCTCATCTTTTTCTTCCTCTTTTTTCATAATCATTACTTCATTATATTTCATCATATATACATCTTCTTGATAATTTCCTACATTTTCTTGATTTACATTACCTTCTAAATTATTTACAATCATCGAAACATGATCGGCTCCGCATTCATATGCATGCGGATATCCTCCTCCAAAACGTGGATTTACTTCCGAAATATAATATTCACCATTTATATCAAAAATATCGATGTCAATCTGCCCCTCATATCCTGCTTCACCAACAAATTTCTTTATCAATTCGAACAACTTTTCATCTTTGAACGACACTGCCTTATCTGTCTCTCCAGCCCGCATTTTAATTTTTCTCTTGGTAAATATAGATACTACATTTTTCGAAATCAAATCAATATAAACATCTGCTCCAATTTCCTGACCATCAAGGAACTCTTGTATCATCAATCCTTCATTGTGTTCAAACAATTGTTCTATTGTTTCTTTGTCATATACTTTAGATATGGCAATGCTCGCACTACCTCTGGCTGGTTTTACAAATACAGGATATGTCACTTTTCCTGTTTCTACATCTGCATAAAATTTTTCTTTGTCCATATAAGATTTTGCGCAATTATATTCATGTTTTTCCAACCATTTATACATTTCATACTTATCCAATGACATTTCACATAAATTATATGTAGATCCGATAACCTTTGTACCTATCGCAGTAAATCTCTCTTTATTAGCTGCTAACAATGATAATTCTGGATCTATTAGTGAAATTACACCTTCTATTTTTTCTGATTTGCAAATATCCAGAATAACCTCAACATATCCCGGTTCTGTCATTCTCGGAACTATATAATGTTTGTCAGCAAGATAAATAGATGGAGCCAGTTCACTCATATCTGTGCATATAACCTTACCTTTTCCAGCTAATGCTTTTCTAAAATATTCCACGATTTTATTTCTAGTTCCCGAACTAAGTATCAATATATTCATATTTACATTCTCCTTAAATCATCAAAAAATAATGGTGTACCGCCTGTATGAATAAATAAAATATTTTTATTCTTTATATTATTTTCGGCAATGTATTTTTTCATTCCCTGAAATGCTTTTCCTGTATATGTACTATCAAGAGGAATACCGTATTTAACCATAGCCGCACGAATTGTATCTTCTATTTCTTCATTTTCTTTTCCATATCCATGTCCAATATAATTGTCAATAAATATTGTGTTATTCTCCACTTTTTCTTTATTACAGTTTCCCATATATTCTTCTACTGAATCAACTACAACATTCCTTCCTCTAGGGTTCCTACGGGCAATACTTATTCCAATTATTTTTCTGTCATTGTCTGCATTTTCTATTTGTCCACAGATCAATCCTGCCTGAGTAGTTCCCGTTCCTGAGGCAAAGAAAATATATTCAAAAAATATGTGATTTGCTTTTTCATACTCTTTAATTTCGTTATAGCAATTTACATATGCCTGTGTTCCAAGATTTCCATGACCGCCCCCCGGTATAAAATACGGTTTTTTCCCACTTTTCTTTAACTTGTGTAATTGTTCTTCTATCGTTTCATGCACATTTTCAACTGGAACTGTAATTATTTCAGCCCCAAAACATTGCATTAATTTACTATTAAATGTAGTATCCGAAACTTCTTCAGGACCAATCAAATAGCACTTTTTTCCCCTTGCAGCTGCCATATTCGAAACAATCCGACAATGATTAGAATGACTACTTCCATAAGTAACCACACAATCATAAGCTCCTTTATCTATCTCTTCAAAAAACAAACATGCTTTTCTTGCTTTATTTCCGCCGAAAGAATATGGAATCAAATCATCTCTTTTTATGTATAAAGCATTCTCTTGTTCTGTATCTAAAAATTGAATTGGTGTATTTTCCATTAATATTCCTCACTCAAAAAATCCTTCTTACAAATTCCATATATATATCGATCTACATATTTCCCTCTCGAAATAATATCTTCCCGAATGAGTCCTTCTCTAATAAACCCAACTTTTTCAAATAACTTCTGAGCTATCAAATTTTCTTTTTCAGTAAATAAATAAACACGATTTAGCTTCAACACATTAAATGCATATTCAAGGAGTAATTTACTCGCATTTGTTGAAACACCCTTTCCCTTTAACGATATTTCTCCCATAGCTATATAATATTCTGCTTTTTTATTTTTTTGATCTATAGACAATAACCCGATTGTTCCACACGGAACACCATCAGCTTCTATAACCGCGTCGAAGCGATCTGTTCTATCTTTATTTTTTTCAAACCATTTTTCAGTTTTTTCAATTTTTAAAGGAATGTCATAATGAAGATATTTGTTATTCTCAGAATTATTAATCCATTCTACTTTCTTGGGAATATCTTTACCTTCAAATTTACGAATTGATATTTTCATTTTTATTTCCTCTCGCCGTATCTAATCTACCTGCTTTTATTTGTTTTCCCACTTGTATATCGGATCTTTTTAATACTTTTTCTATTGTTTTCAATACAACCTTTATATCAAACGCAAAAGAAACATTCTTAACATATTCTAAATCATATTGAAATCTTTGTTCCCAACTATCAATAGCATTTCTTCCGTTTATTTGTGCCCATCCAGACAACCCCGGTCTTACATCATGTCGATGATGTTCTTCCTTAGTATAATACGGCAAATATTCCACCAACAACGGTCTCGGACCAATTACTGACATATCTCCCTTAAGAATATTGAATGCCTCTGGCAATTCGTCAAGCGATGTCGATCTTAATATTCTTCCAAATTTAGTAAGTCTGACATCATCTGGAAGTAGATTTCCTTCTACATCTCTCTTATCTGTCATTGTTCTGAACTTATACAGATTAAAGATAGTTTCTTTTCCTGTTTTTTTGTCTATTTTTCCTGGTCGTTCCTGTTTAAATATAATTGGACTTCCTAATTTTATTCTAACTAAAACTGCTACAATTAAATAGAGCCACCAAAACACCATTATTGCCAATAATGCACATATAATATCTATTATACGCTTTACATATCTGTTGTAAAATCCATTCTTTCCTTTTAACATAGTCCGTTTTCCTCTGAGATATTATTCAAAACAAGCTTTTATTATCTCTATAATTTTTTCCTGCTGCTCCACCGTCATCTTATTATCACTAGGTAGGCAAACCCCACGCTGGAACACATCTGCTCCAACATCTTTAACTTCACCAGCAATATAAGCATTCGTCTTTGCACGACCAGATCCACTAATCGTCACAAATTCATGCATTCGATACATCGGCTGCATATGCATCGGCTTCCATATTGGTCTGCCTTCTGCATTAATAGAACTAATTGCCTCCAGAATCTCTGTCGGACAACTCTTTCCTTCCTCTGCAATATAAAGCGCTTCTGTCTCACTTCGAACCTGCTCACACATCGCATCTTCATCTATCAGCAGACTACTTAACCAATAATTTGGTTCAGCTTTCATTTCATCAAACGGATTCATCATAATCGGAAGGTTTTTTAAACCTTCCTTATATTTCTCATAAATTGTTTTCTTCTGGGCAATATGATCTTTCAAATGATCATACTGTTCTCTGATTACGCCTGCAATTACATTGCTCATTCGATAATTATAACCCACTTCTTCATTCTGATACCATGCTGCATTCTCTCTAGCCTGTGTAGACCATTTACGTGCCTGATTCGCATCCTCAAGTGAATTTGTTAAAAGGCATCCACCTGCAGAACCTGTAATAATCTTATTACCATTGTAAGAGACTGCCGCATAATCACCATAAGAACCACACTGTTTTCCTTCCCATGTTGCTCCCATTGCTTCTGCTGCGTCTTCCACCAACAATGCTCCATGCTTCTCACAGATTTCTTTAATCTGTTTTACATTTCCCGGAAAGCCATAAAGTTCTGCATAAACAACCAGTTTTACATCCGGATACATTTCAAAGGCTTTTTCCAGTGCAACCGGATCCATTCCCCACGAATCATACTCAGTATCAATAAATACAGGAATTCCACCTTCATAAACAACTGGATTTAATGTGGCATTAAATGTCATATCTGTACAAAATACTCGCTTGTTCTGTAATGCACCAATTCCAACAGGCGGTTTTCCGTATAATCTTTCGCCTGCAAGTTTCATACAGAGATGAAGTGCTGCCGTACCACAAGACAATCCTACCGCATATTTCGTTTCCGATGTCTCTGCTGCTATCTTTTCTACTTCGTTGATATTCGCACCTACTGTGGACATCCAGTTCGTTTCATACGCTTCCATTACATAACGCATAGAATCCGGATACATAGTCGGCGAAGAAAGCCATACTTTGTTTTCAAACTTTTCAAATTGATCATTTTTCTTATACATTTTTTCCACCCTTTGTTTATGTCATTTGTTAACTGTTCCAGATAAATCGAGATTTAAAATAATGCAACTTTAAGTCCTTTTTTCTGTTTTTCTTCATTTTCTTTTTCATTTTTTTCAAAAGCAGTTCTGTTTACTTCTTCCGGTGTCTTAAATGTCGGTACCGCCTTTCTAAGTGCTTTCTTGGCCTTTAAATCATCATCCGATGCACACGCATCTTTTAAAAGTGCTAATCTCTTATCAATTTCTTCAGCACTTAATGCTGTATCTCTCTCGATAAAGATCATACTATTTTTAGTTTTATCTAACTCTTCTGTCTTTACCAGCAATTCCTCATACAACTTTTCTCCCGGTCTAAGTCCGGTCTCTATAATTTCAATTCCATGTACTCCGGACAATCGAATCATATTCTCTGCCAGATCCATAATTTTCACCGGTTTGCCCATATCCAATACGAACAATTCTCCATTCTTCGCCATCGCACCACTCTGAAGTACTAACTGAGAAGCCTCTGGAATCGTCATAAAGTAACGGATGATTCTCTTATCAGTGATTGTTACAGGACCACCATTTGCAATCTGTCTTTTGAACAGCGGAATTACTGATCCCGCACTTCCTAGTACATTACCGAATCTCGTAGCACTATATTTTACATGTCCATGCGTACTTGCGCTCTGTACGATCATCTCACACATACGCTTTGTAGCTCCCATAACATTTGTCGGGTTAACCGCTTTATCGGTAGATACCATCATAAAGCGCTCTGCTCCATACTCTTCACAGAGATCTACCATATTCTTTGTACCAAATACATTGTTCTCAATTGCTTCGATGCAGTTATGCTCCATTAACGGCACATGTTTATGCGCTGCCGCATTGATCACAATCTGTGGATGATACTCTTCAAAGACTCTTGCCATTGCTTTACGATTTGTAATCGACGCTATTTCCACCTGAAGATCAAGTTTCCCTTTATAAGCAATCTTCAATTCCTGCTGCACATCATACGCACCATTCTCATAGATATCCAAAATAACCAACTGCTTTGGTTTCATTCTTGCCATCTGGCGGCAAAGCTCGGACCCAATTGATCCTCCACCGCCAGTAATAAGTACTACTTTATCTCTGTAATATGCATTTGTATTTTCATCTGCAACTACCAATGGTTTTCTGAAAAGCAATTCTTCGATATCAAATTCCCTGAGATACATTTTTCCACCTGCTGCATGCATGGTAGGATAATCATATATCTTCACTTTATATCCAGCATTCTTATAATAATCATAAAGTTCTTTTCTTTTTTCTGTTTCCATCGTTGGAATCGCAAAGATAATCTCCTGTACCTCAAAGTCCTCCAATTTTTCAAGCGTTACATCGTTCTCTGACCACACCGGAATTCCCTGTATCTCACGTCCCACTTTTGCTTTATTAATATCAATAAAGCATCTTGGTATGTAAGAGGCCTGCTCATTGTTCAGCAATTCCTCTGCCAGACCTACACCTACACGTCCGGCACCCATAATTGCCACTTTGATTTTCTGTACCTCTTTTTCTTTCCCGGCATCAATACCCGAAAAAGCACGTAATAGTTTTGCTAAAACCCTTCCCCATGCGTTATCCTTATTTCCACATTTATATGCATATCGATACATCATTCGAATCGTTAATGCTCCAAGAAGGTTCAGGCTCACCAGAGAGAACATTCTTGCAAATGTTATCTTCTGTACCGGAAGGATCAGTTCAAGTCCCAAATATAACACAAATGCTATTCCATCTGTAAATATCAGTCTCATATAACATTGGATTCCGCCATATCTCCAGACCTGATTATATATTTTCCCAATCATTCGCACAAACAGAATGCAGATTGCCGAAATAATCATCTGTTCTGCTATGCCGGCAGTCGTTAATTTGTCCATTCCGCCATATAATATTAATAATAATATTGCAGACATCAAGTATATTAACGCATCATAACATACCAGCATCCATCGGATGTGATATTTTTGACTTTTCTTTTCCTGTACTTTCATAACGTTTTTTCTCTCTTTTACCTTATAATCATTTCAATACTTTTTGCATTTTCTCACTTACATCTGACACAACATTTTCATCCGGCCACATCACATATAAAAGTTGCATTCCCGAAGAATAGCATGCCTGTGCATCCCCCATTCCCGACGCCGCCTGGGACTCAATATTCCAACTTCCCCCGTTATTAAGCTGCATATTGATGAATTTTGCCATCTCATCCGATGTCATATTCGTCTCTACACAATCACCGACTGTTGTCAGAATCTCGTTAGCACTCTTAATAATTGCCGGAGATGTAGCTTTCTGAATAATCGCAGTCAATACTGCTTCCTGATCCTTACCACGCTGATTGTCACCCTCTGCAAAACTATATCTCTCTCTTGAGAAAGTAAGTGCCTGCGCTCCATTCATATGATTTACGCCTTTATGGAAACTATATCCATTCTTCTCGAACTCCACTTCCGAATTCACATCCACACCGCCAAGTGCATCCACAATCGTCTCCAGTGATGTAAAGTTCACCCTCGCATAGTAACTGATGTCAATTCCATACAGATTCTCCAGTGTTGCCATAGATGCATCCACTCCATAGATACCAGCGTGTGTCAGCTTATCCCTTGCATCACCTGATACACCCGGGATCGTAACATAATAATCTCTCGGTGTCGTTGTGAGCAGGATCTGTTTCGTATTCGGATTCACCGTCATAATAATATTTACATCACTTCGGCTGTTCGTTGTAATAGGACCAGCCACATCAATACCGCTGATAAACACATTGAACGGTTCCGTCACATCCGCTTTCTTCTCACTTTTCACCTTCGTCTTAACACCATACTGATACAGGATTTTCACTTTTTCTGAGAATCCATCAATCGACTCATCAATCATACTCATATAGCCTTCATTGAACACTGCCGCATCCACTTTACCATCCAGCAATGCTTGTGCCTCATCCGTCAAAGAACTATATTCTTCAGATTTTACATCTTTTCCAACTTCAGATTCAATTTCATTAAACATCTTATCGGTATTTTTCTGATCCACTGCCGTCTGATAACCGAACCGGTAATCCTCGGCATCCTCGATGCTCTTAGCCGAATCACCTTTCTTCACAACCACGACCATGTTATCCGTCTTGTAGGTGGCTCCGCCAACTTTCTTAAGTACATCATCCGTCTTCATCATTCCCATGCTGATCACCGCCAGTATGATCGTCATCAGGAGACTGATGATCATCCCCGTATAGCGCAGCACCTTATTCTTCGGATACTGCAGAATATGTGTCGCACCAAAGAGTACCGCCAGTGCCCCGATCAGGAAGATCAGGTACTTCTTCGGCAGCATCCCGCTGCCTGCCACAGTCACGATGCAGATCACCGATACCAGAAGCTGGATCAGTGTGATCAGTTTTCCTATCAGGTTCTTTCTTTCCATTTCCAGAAGTCTCTGTCTCATATCATTCATCCTTCGTCTGTTACTGTACAGTCAGTGTAAATGTGATCGGATCTGAAGTATTACCGTCACTGTCCTGTACATAATACTGTAATGTATAGGTTCCTGCCTGGTTCACATTGTAATTACCGTCTATGTGAAGTCCGCGGAACAAGGTGTCTCTGTCGTCTTTGTCATCCACTGCATCTGTCACTTCATTCAGCGCATTGAATGATGTTCCTCTGGCTATCGTCTTCGCTTCTTCGGCAAGCTTCATTGCCGGACGTGTACCGTTTGGCTGCAGGGTTCCACTCTGCTGATCTGCGCTCTGCTGTTCGGCTGCCGCTGCATCCTGTGTGGTCTCTTCTGCCTTCTTGTCTTCAGCGGTCTTCTTAGCCTTTGCTTTTTTGGATTTCTTTTTCGTCTTCTGCGTCGTATCTTCCGATACCTCTTCCGAAGCCGTATCCTGTGCGGTCTCTTCTGCCGCATCGCTGCCTTCTGTTTCCTGATAGGTCACTTCCCGGCTTGCTGTTCCTACATTTTTCGCCTTATCTGTGACACCGTAATAGACAACTGCCTTCTTCTTACTGACCGGCACGACCTTTTCTACGAATACCTCACTGGTCAGGTCTCCGTCTTTATCGTCCTGTGCCGTCACGCCTTCCAGAAGCTTTCCGTAATCTTCACCTTCTGTATAAGCAATCTTTTTACTCTGGTCTACTTTTATCTCCGGTGCAGTGCGGTCCTGATTCTTATAAGTCATATATCCTGCACCCGCCAGTGCTATACATCCGGCCGTCAACAGGCCGGTAACCACGCGCTGGTTCATACGCTCACCCTCTATTTCTTTCCGTTTTCTCCGTAATTATCATAGTAATTACCGTAGTATTTACCATAATACTTGTTCTGTTTCATATCTACTTTATTCAATACCACGCCGAGGATCGGGCAGTCTGCCTTCTCCAGCTGTTCTTTTACCACTCTGGCGAACTTGTAGCTGATCGTTTTCGCTGAGATGACCATCACGGATGCATCTGAATTTTTTGCAATGATCGCCGCATCGATGACGTTTCCGAGCGGTGGTGCATCGATGATCACATAATCATATGCCTGTCTTGCACCATCAAGAAATGCTTCGAACCTTCTGCTGCCGAGCAGTTCTGCCGGGTTCGGCGGAACCGGTCCTGCGAATGTCACGAAGAGATTCGGTTCCTGTGTTCTTAAGATCACTTCTTTTACATCAGCCTGTCCGGAAAGGAAGTGTGTCAGTCCCTTCACTTCTCCTGTGACTCTGTGCCGTCCCACCAGGACAGATTTCCGAAGGTCTGCATCTACGAACAGGACTCTCTTGCCGCCTTCTGCGAGGGACGCTGCGAGTCCCATCGACACGGTACTCTTTCCTTCGTTCGGTGTACAGCTTGTGAATACGATCACTTTCTTATCTGATCCGGAGAATTCGATGTTGGTACGAAGTGTCTTGTATGCTTCGTTGCTCCGGTAATCTTTCGTTAGATTCTTTAATACTATCTCTGCCATGTCCTTCTCCTATCTTCTGCTTTTTACAGCATTTCTTGATTCTCTCTGCTGCTTTGCCCTCTTCGGTGTGCTGCTTCCTTCCTGGATCGGGATGGAAGTCAGTACATTCAGTCCGAGGTACTTTTCTACGTCATCCGGAGTCTTGACCGTATCATCTAAGATGAAGATCAGTACAACGAATCCCATTGAGATGACAAGTCCGAGCAGTGCGCCGAGCATCATGTTCTTCTTGACGTTCGGGGAAGACGGGCTGGTCGGAAGGTTCCCTTCTTCTACGGTATTGACAGAATCCGCATTCATGATCTCTGTGATCTGTACGCTGACTGATTTTCTGAGTGTGTCTGCGATCTGTTTTGCTTCTTTCGGATCATCGTCCGTCACGCTAATGCTCATGATACGTGTGTCGGTCGGTGTCTCTGTGGTGATCATCTCTGCCAGTTCTTCCGGCTCCATATCAAGCTTCAGCTTAGAGATGGCCTTCTCCAGTACCGGACGGCTCTTTACCAATTCCATATAATCCTTTGTCAGCATGCTTCCTGACTGCAGTTCTGAATACGTTGCGCTGGCAGAAGAATCATCATTCTTTGCCATAACATACAACTTCGTTACTGACGTGTACTTCGGTGTCACGAACATCTTCGTTCCGACGAACGCTACCAGTGCCATGAATATCGCAGACAGAATTATAATCGTCTTCTTTGCCCATAAGGCACTGAATAATTCCATCAGATCAATGGTAACTTCGTCATCCTGAATCTCCTGATTCATCATTCCATAATTTTCTCGGCTCATCTTAATCTCTCTTCTTCAGCATGCTCTTGGCGTTGCTGTAGAATATCCTCCTTGTATAATCTTCTCCGTATCGTTTCTCTACGTGAGCGGCCGCCTTCTTCATCTTCGGCGGTCTGTACTTTGTATCGTGTGCATCGGTTCCGACGCAGAATACCAGGTCGCGGTTCATCAGTTCTTCGATGAACTTTCTGATCTTACGGCCGGATCCCCCGGTGATGCTGTCTGCATTTACCTGCAGGTTCACACCCATATCGTACAGTTCTTCCGCAAGTTCTACATCTTCGGCGATGCAGTGATAGCGCTCGACGTGCGCCAGTATGACTTCGTATCCTGCGAACTGCAGCTGCTGGATTCCCTGTCTGATGTAGCTGTATGTCTGTGAGGGCGGGAATTCTACCAGTACATACTCTCTGCGGTTCATCGAAAGGATCTTTCCTTCTTTTAATTTATCTGCAACATCCTGTCCGAAATAGACTTCCGTTCCAAGGTATACCCGGAAGCGTTCGTCGATCTCGTGTGCTGCTTCGCGCACAAGCTTTGCTCTTTCACGGAGCTTCTCTGCCGGCGCCTTTCCGCGGTGCGGATGGTGGTGAGGGGTTGCTATGATACACCGGATTCCTTCTGCGTATGCGATCTCAAGCATCTTCTTCGTCTCGGCAAGGTCTTTCGCCCCGTCATCGACTCCCGGCAGAATGTGGCAATGCATATCTATGTAACATTCTTTCATCTGGTGGTTACTCCTTTATTTTTATTCTCTGCGCAATTTTTTGCGCACCAAAATACCCCCCCCCGGTATTCTTATCATTTCATACCAATGGAAGGAAGGGTATCTCTCAAGCTCTTCGTATATTTATACATGTTATAAATGTTATGTAATATCTCTATATTCGGTTTTCTGTTTTTGAAACACAAATAACTGGGATTATTATATATCATTTTTTTGCCCACATCCCTCATCCATTCATAAACATATATGATTTTATCATATCTTTAAGCAGGCTTCAACTATGTATCAACAATTTATACAATTTTACCCATTTTTTGTCTTTTTTTCGACATGTTTTATGCGTCCATCTCTTCTTCGTAGTACTTGATCAGTGCCTGGGTACCGAGATCTCCGCAGCCTTCTGCCTGAAGGAGTTCGTAGTTGGCAAGCACCTGGCTTAATACATCCAGATTGAGATTGCTCATGTTCGCTTCGGTAAGGGCGAGTTTCATGTCTTTGACAAAGTGCTTCAGGAAGAAGCCCGGTGCGTAGTCTCCTGCCAGGATCTTTGGCCCGAAGGTATCCAGCTGTTTGCTACCTGCCGCTCCGGTCGATACGGAATCGAGTACGGTCTGAAGGTCCAGGCCTTTTGCCTTCGCATAGGTGAGTGCCTCGCAGACTCCGGATAAGGTGCCGGCGATCATGATCTGATTCGCAAGCTTGGCGTGCTGGCCGCATCCGGATCCTCCCTGATAGTTGATGTTGGTGCCCATCGCCTCGAATAACGGCATGCAGGCTTTGTAGTCGTCTCTGGAACCGCCGACCAGGATGGAGAGTGTACCGTTCTTCGCTCCGGTGTCGCCGCCGGTGACCGGTGCATCCAGTACGTGAAAGCCTCTTTTTGTTCCTTCTTCTGCGATCTTCTGGTCCAGTATCGGGCTTGTGGTCGTCATGTCGATCAGGTATGCGCCTTCTTTTGCGCTGTCCAGGATGTTGCCTGCATCGAAGTAGACTTCTTCTACATCGGTCGGGAAGCCTACGATGGTGATGACTGCTTCTGCATCTTTTACGCAGTCTGCGATGCTGTCGTGGAATGTGGCTCCTTCGCTGATCACGTCTTCGACTTTCAATCTGGTTCTGGCGTAGATGTGTAATTCGAATCCTGCTTTCATGAGATTGCGGACCATGGATCTGCCCATGATACCTACGCCGATGAATGCTATTTTGTTCATTGATTTTTCCTCCGTGTGTTGATTACTCTTCTACTTTCTCCACTACTTCGCCCTGTCTCTTGTAGATGCTGTGTGCCGGTACGAATCCTCTGACGCTTGACAGTGGGTAGATGTTGCTGTGGCTTCCGATCACGGTCCCCGGATTCAGTACGCTGCCGCAGCCGACTTCTACTTCGTCTCCGAGCATGGCTCCGAATTTCTTAAGACCTGTCTCGATCCTTTCGTCTCCGGCTTTTACTACGACGAGTTTTTTGTCGGATTTGACATTGGATGTGATGGATCCGGCCCCCATATGGGATTTGTAGCCGAGGATGGAATCGCCCACGTAATTATAGTGCGGCACCTGTACTTTGTTGAACAGGATGACGTTCTTAAGTTCTGTCGAGTTACCTACGACTGCACCTTCGCCGACGATCGCATTTCCGCGGATGAATGCGCACTGGCGGACTTCTGCGTTCTTTCCGATGATCGCCGGTCCGTGGATGTAGGCTGTCTGGAATACGGTTGCGGATTTGGCGATCCATACGTCTTCGCCGACCTGATCGTATTCATCTGCCGGAAGGGTCTTTCCGAGTTCTTTGATGAAGCCGCTGATCTTTGGAAGGATTTCCCATGGGTAGGTGGCTCCTTCGAAGATGTCTTTTGCGATGGTTTCATCCATGTGGTTGTAGAGGTTTTTGATGGTTAATTGTTCTAACATGTTGGTTCTCCTTTTCTAATCCATATATTATTCTTTTATTTGTGCCAGCAGCCGTCCCATTGAAGTTCCCATATTATCTTTTAATTCCTCTGGATTTTCACAAAATAGCTTTGCCTGATCCATTGCCAGTTCTATTCCCGGCATAAAACGTTCAAATTTCAGACTGTCTCCTTTTTTATAACCTTCTGCATTTCTGGCAACTAATATTTCAAGATACTTTTTCTTTTTAGATGCTGTTTTATCTATTTGTCCGCGCAGATTCTTTTTATTTTCTTGTAGTTCTTGTGGATCATACTGTGATATTTCGTGGAAGTGCATCAATAACCATAATTCAAAATTGGGATTAGACATAATAATCTGTATTCCATGCTTCTTACACAATTCATATATCTCATCCAAATGGTTTTCTAATTTTTTATAATCCCTGTCAAAAACAACACAGACTTCATCTATCCTGGAATCATATTTATCCCATTGACATTGATCTTTCCATTCTTCCAAAGGAACTTCCTTGCCTTCTGCATCTATCCTTCCCATAGAAGTAAGTGCAGCTTTTACAAGCTGCATTGGATGACTCATTGTTTTCTGTTCATCTTCTTTTTCTATTACTTCTATAACCACTTCATTTTTTATTTTCAAAAATGCTTTGTTGTTTTTCACACCCTCCAAATATGATTCTTCAGTTGCACCTTCTGCAATACAATAAAACCGGATTCTTGGTTTCACCGTTTCAGTATCCATTCCATAATCATATTCTTTCGGTTTTCTCAAATTTAGTCTTTTCAAACTGATTCTTTCCCCCACATATAATCAAAGTCCTTAAATATCGGTACAGCACCATAACGTCCATCCAGATAATCTTTATCTATTACCTTATCATTTCTAACTTTATATTTATCAAAAGGGAAGAGAGTTGTGGTATTATCTAATTTTCTTTCTGCCAGCCAAATTTCATCACGTCTTAGAATCTTCAAATCCATTAAATTAGATTCATGCGTTGTAATAATTAATTGCGTATTACTTTTCTGGGATAATTTCAAAAACGTTTCTACAAATTTGATTGTCATCTTTGGATGAAAACTTCTATCTAATTCATCCACCACAAATACCATGTCTTCTTTATCATTTAAAATTACAGCCAGCAATTCAATCAATCTTCGTGTCCCATCGGATTCTTCTCCGAACTCATAGGCTGTTTCATCCAGGCCATGTTTAAACATTAATTTTTCAATTTTTTCTGAATGGATTTCTGACAGTTTTTGAATTCTTGTGCCCTGTTCCGGTGTCATCCCATATGTCTTTGCTGTCACGATTTCCTGCGCAAGCTGTTTTTCCAGATTCTGTACCTCCCGGTTGACTGCATTATAGTCCAGGCGGTGTCTGATCGGATCGAACAGGCCATTTACTTTCTCCATGGATGATCGGCCAAAATCTTTAGCGGCATCTTTAGCAGCTTCGATCTGTTTTCTGGTTTCATAATTTCTCTGCACCCTGTCAACTTCTTTTTGGAATGTATCCTTGAACTGGATGCTCAACTGTTCCATAAGGTCTAATGTCTCTTTGTTCATTAATTATTTCCTCCTCATTGATATGATTTATTTGATTACAGTTTGATTATGTCAGAGAAACGAAAAAATGATAAAAGATATCTATTTTGTGCTAAAATAGTTGTATGGAAATAAGCAGTCAGCTTTTATTCTGACATATTAAAGATAAAAAAGGAGAATATGATAATGGGATTTTTTTTTAAGAAGGATAAAGATAAAGATTTACAACGTAACTACAGACGTTATTATATGAGAGGAAAACTTGACAGAAGGACTTTTATTAAGTTGTTTTCTGCAAGTGTTGTTGGAACTATTAATCGCGTTGAAGAAGAAATTAATTATATAAAAGGGCAGCCTGATGAATCTTTTAGGCACATTCAAGAGTTGATCGAATATTTAGAGGATGAAAATATTAATAAAGACGATTCGTTGAACGTATTATACTTAAAAACGCTTGTAGGGCGGATTAATGATGGATTTAGCGAGCAGCAAAATATGATTCGTATTTTATGCAATACAAGATCCGGACTGTTTGTTGACTATCTCGATATCCTTGAGTTTAACGAAAAACTTGGAACTAACGACACCATTCGTTCCATTCTGGATGAAGCACTTGCAGATGATGAGATCCATGCTTATTTGGATACAAATTATTTGGATTTCAAACGTATTAAATATGGCATCCCTTCCGATGAGGTGATCAACCGGGAACTTGCTAACGCAGAACTCTTGTATCAGATCTATCTGAAAAATGGTTCTGATGAAAAGAAGGATCTGTTCAAAGATTATCGTCTGGTCGATCTCGAAGGAAACTTCCTTGAACCGGACTATAAGCAGATACTGGATGATACACTGCCCGATTATAAGGCAAAGTTGAGGGAGCATGGATTTGACGAGCATGGTGTCAGGATGAGGTAATATTTCAAAAATGCAAAGTAATAATATAGTTGAGCCATCCAGGTTGGATGGCTCAGAAATTTTTTAATTCTCAGATATATCAAGTACAGTTCTACGTCTGTTTGCATATGCTTCCGTATGTGGATCGATATGTGGGAACACCACTTTAGCAGCATTTTCAAACGAAATACCATAATGATTCATTAAAAAATAGGCGGCATATGCATCAGCATCGGTTTCAGCAGGATCAGTTACTGTCTGTCCAACTGAATAAATAGGATTGTGACACATTAAGGTCTGATTTTCTGACTGCCAGATAAGACGTACTTCATGAGCTATTATCCCTGTCAATCGAAGCAGATCATATTCCTTTGCTACAACGATCTGATTATTTGATAAGCCTGGAATAAATGCTTTCAGGTATGTCATGGCTGGGATATAAATAATTTCCCCTTTTTTAATATCAGTATATGGAATTTTATCTTCTACCGAAATATCCGGTTTCTGTAAGTTCAATTCCTCACACATTGGTTCCAAGATATTACTTACTTGCTTTTGAAGTTCATTGCATGGTTGTGTTTTCATAGTGTTTTCTGTATAAATGTTTGTCTCTGTCATAGTATTATTTTCTCCTTTTGAATGATAGTTTTTGATTTCTTTCTGGTCAAGAGCAAATTGTTTATTCATATTGTCACATCCTTTCCTTTTGACTTGCTCGTTATTAAATATGGTATGAATGGTCAGAAGATAGCGGACATTTTTGGCTTTAAAGTTCGTTTTTATCGAGCAATAGGGAAAATACAATTAATTTTTTTAGCTTCGCATACCACCGAGCGTATCGTTCGGCACACGGCGGTTCAATTAAATTTACAAGTGAACAAAAAAAGACAGCCACTATAATAAGTGACTGCCTTTTAAATCATACAAGCCTATTTTTTAGACATAGTGCCAATTCGACAGAATCTTTGTCGAATGTTTTTAACAGTTAAAGTGTTTAATCTCATATCCTAATTTTTTAC
>OHAC01000450.1_pt1 | contig 43326 bp, 37 predicted proteins | sample 1577051 | NCBI WGS metagenome assembly OHAC01 (sample SAMEA3541499, study PRJEB24748) | human gut metagenome | biome: human gut; feature: human-associated habitat; material: faeces | place: China | collected 2012 | reverse complement strand
CGCTTAGGAGGCGAACCCTCTATCCTACTGAGGTACTGAGACGTATTTAATTGTAATGGAGCAATTTTCAAATTTATTTCATAAATCGCTTCCAAAAGGGGATTGCTCCACCTGACCCTTAGGAGGCGAGTGCTCTATCCAGCTGAGCTATGACGACACATCCTATTTAAGAGAACTTATTCTCTTTTTATTTATGCACGAGTGCATCATGTTTACTATTTTAACACTCGTGCCTTCTAAATTCAACTAAATTTATATATCCTTTTTAAAAATTAATATATCCCTGCAGCCAGATTTTCCCTTTAAATCTGCGCCCGATTTCCGGCTCACCAAGCACCTTACTCTTTGGTACGCAAATATCAAATTGCAGCTCATTTACATCTAATTTCATCTGATATACCACTTCTTTTGTAAGCACATTTTCCCGCTCACGAACTGCCAATATTTCACCCATGATTGAATACACATCACACTCTACACCATGTGGCATGAAATATGTATCTACGATTGAAAATACATCCTCTGTGATAAGTCTTCGGGATACCTTAGAATATATGTCCATATCATCCAATGTCAATGTTTCGATTGCTCCCGGGTCTCCTTGTCTGGCTGCATTTAGCAGATTTTTACGATTCCTGGAATTTTCTTGTTCCTGCTTGACCTGCACTTCGCTTTTCTTTATTGGAAATAAAATTTTTCCGTCAAGAGCAAGTCCTGAAAAGGTTACAGATGTTTGTTCTTGTGAAAGAAAACCAAGCTGTTTTTCTTTCATGTATTCCACGCCGTTCTGCACATGAAATATCAAACTGATTCCTACTTTTGAATCTTCACATATTCCTACATATGCTTCTTTTTCAATTCTTCTTTCTATCGATACTTCAGAATATGTTGTGATTCCACTGCCTTCAAAATATGGAAAATAGTAATCTGCTTCAAAACAATCTTCTCCATCTAACTCACCGCAAACTGTAATTCCCATACACTGTCCATATTCTTTTTGCAGCTCACAGTAATCTGTATCGTCTGAATACGACACAACCATCTGATGTGTACATTCCTGTTCTACCTGATTTAATAATTGCTTTAATTCTTTCTTCGACTGAATTTTTTCAAAGCCAATAGCTTTTAAATATTGATGCATCTATTTCTCCAGAAAATCCCGGATTGCTCCGGGATTTTGCTTTATCTTCTTATTATTTATGTTTTGGAACAATAACTGTATTTCCACCCATATATGGCTGTAATGCCTCTGGAATCTTCACAGAACCATCTGCCTGAAGGTTATTTTCAAGGAATGCAATCAGCATTCTTGGTGGTGCAACTACTGTATTGTTCAAAGTATGTGCAAAATATTTGCTTCCATCATTTCCTTTCACACGAATTCCAAGTCTTCTAGCCTGTGCATCGCCAAGGTTTGAGCAGCTTCCTACTTCGAAGTATTTCTTCTGTCTTGGAGACCATGCTTCAACATCCACAGATTTTACTTTCAAGTCTGCTAAATCTCCAGAGCAGCACTCCAATGTACGTACTGGAATATCCATGCTTCTGAAGAGATCTACTGTGTTCTGCCACAATTTATCATACCATTCTTTGCTGTCTTCTGGTTTGCAAACAACGATCATTTCTTGTTTTTCAAACTGGTGAATACGATATACTCCACGTTCTTCAATACCATGTGCTCCTTTTTCTTTACGGAAGCAAGGTGAGTAACTTGTCAATGTCTGTGGAAGCTGATCTTCTGTAAGCTGTGTATCGATAAATTTACCAATCATAGAATGCTCACTTGTTCCGATCAGATATAAATCTTCACCTTCGATTTTGTACATCATTGCATCCATCTCTGCAAAACTCATAACACCTGTAACTACGTTACTTCTGATCATAAATGGTGGTACGCAATATGTGAATCCACGGTTGATCATAAAGTCTCTTGCATAAGAGATTACTGCTGAGTGAAGTCTTGCAATATCTCCCATCAGATAATAGAATCCGTTTCCTGCAACTTTTCTTGCACTGTCAAGATCAAGACCATCAAAGCTTTCCATAATCTCTGCGTGATATGGAATTTCAAAATCTGGAACAACCGGCTCACCATAACGTTCTACTTCTACATTTTCACTGTCATCTTTACCAATCGGTACAGATGGATCGATGATATTTGGAATTGTCATCATATCTTTTTTCAGTTTTTCTTCTACTTCCTTCTCTTCTTTTGAAAGAGCTTCGATTCTGTCCGCATTAGCAGCAACCTGTTTCTTTACTTCTTCTGCTTCTTCTTTTTTGCCCTGTGCCATCAATGCACCAATCTGTTTAGAAATTTTATTTTTTTCAGCTCTCAGAGCTTCTACTTCCTGTTTGATTTCACGGTTTCTTGCATCTAACTCTAATACTTCATCTACTAATGGTAATTTTGCATCCTGGAATTTATTACGAATATTCTGTTTTACAACCTCCGGATTTGATCTCACAAATTTAATATCTAACATCTCATCTTCCTCCTCTTACTCTGTTTTGAGATTTTATACATTTTAATTTATTTTGGACAATTATGCCCCTTTTGCTGTTTTCTTAAAATCTACATCTTTTATATCATATACTTCTTGGAAAATTGCACGCTCCAAAGATTCTTTTTCTTCTTCACCTAATTCCACATAGCTCTTTCCATTTATTATTTCTTTAATATAAGTATAACAACCTTCACGACTATGCATTGCATTTAATAGCCAGCCACTGTTTTGATCATTTAACATAGTGAGTACAAAGCTTAAATTTCCTCCCATTTCGTTAAATGCATCATAACGGACAATTCCAACTTTTTGGTATGTCTTTTGCACTTGTTTTCTAAGATTTCTGACTTCCTCTTTATTTTCTTTTGCAATTTCCTCTACTTCATCTAATAAACTAAATTTTTCAAAGAAACTCTCTTCGAGATTCTTTCCGTCTTTTCCTTTCAAAAATGTTGTATAGGCTGCTTTTAATCGATTATACTTCATATTGACATTGATTAAAAGTATAAACAGAACTATCTGCACTAAAAACAACGCTATAATCAAATACATCGGATCCATTTTCATATTTGACAAAATCCACCTTTCACTATCTATATATCTTCTTTTTACATTTATACACTATGGATTGTCATCATCAAATCATATATTCTCTCAAGTTCTTCTTCCGAATAATATTCAATTTCTATTTTTCCTTTTCCATTTGCTTTCGCATTGATATTTACTTTTGTACCCATAATGGATTTCATTTTTTCAGCAATATCATTATATATAAACTGATGTTCCGGAGTTATCTTTTTTATCTCTTTTTTAGGATTCTTTAAAGACTTAACAAGTTTCTCTGTTTCTCGAACACTCAGTTTCTCATCGAAAATCTTTGTAGCAAGTAAATATTGTTGTTCTTCATCTTCAATTGCAAGAAGTGCACGAGCATGTCCTGTACTGATCATATCATCTATAATCATTTGTTTTACTTTATCTGACAATTTCAAAAGTCGCATAGAATTAGTTACTGCTGTACGACTCTTCGACACTCTTTCTGCCACTTCATCTTGTTTTAAATGAAATTCCTCCAACAAACGTTTAAATGCCATTGCTTCTTCTATAGGATTCAAATTTTCACGTTGAATATTTTCAATTAATGATATTTCAACGATTTCCTGATCTGTATAAGATTTGATTAAAACCGGCACTTCTTTTAATCCTGCCAGTTTTGCAGCTCTCCATCTTCTTTCTCCTGCAATGATTTCATAATAATCTTTCTTTTTCTGAACTAATAATGGCTGTAAAACGCCAAATTGTTTGATTGAATCTGCAAGTTCTAATAATGCATCTTCATCGAATTCTTTTCTTGGCTGATCACGATTCGGCTCGACCTGATTAATCTTTAATAATATTTCACTTGCTTTCGGGTCTTCTTTTACTTTTTTAGCCGGCGATACTTTCACTTCACTATTATTCTTTTTTGTTTCCGGTTTTGTCAGCTTATCGCTTTTATTTGGAATCAAACTGTCCAGTCCTTTTCCAAGTCCGTTTCTCTTTACCGCCATCAGTCATCTTCCTCCCCTTTGTTGATTACCTCTTCGGCCAGTAACATATAACTTTCCGCACCTGTAGATTTTGGATCATACAGGTTAATTGGCATACCATAACTAGGAGCCTCTGCCAATCTGATATTTCTTGGGATAATTGTTTTATATATTGTTTGATCCAAATTATCCTTTACATTTTCTACAACCTGCAATGAAAGATTTGTACGTGCATCATACATTGTAAAGACTACTCCTTCAATTTTCAAAGAAGGATTTAATCTTTCTTGAACAAGTTCAATTGTATGAATTAATTGGCTTAATCCTTCCAATGCATAATACTCGCATTGAATCGGAACCAAAACTGAATCTGCTGTAGTCATTGCATTAATTGTAAGCATACTCAATGCCGGTGGACAATCAATAATAACATAATCGTAATTATCTCTTACTCTTGCCACTTCATCTCGAATAATAAACTCCTTATTATCAACACCAATTAATTCAATTTCTGCTGCCGACAGATTTATATTAGAAGGAAGTACATCTAAGTTCTCAATTACATTTTCACAAATACAATCTTCTATTTTTGCATTACCTATGATTAAATCATACGCATTATATTCCACTTCATCCTTATCTACGCCAAGTCCACTCGACATATTTCCCTGCGGGTCGAGGTCAATTGACAAAACTTTTTTTCCAAAACTCGCAAGACAAGATGATAAATTAATTGCCGTTGTTGTTTTTCCAACTCCGCCCTTTTGGTTTGCAATAGCGATAATTCTACTCATTTTTGTACTCCTTTCGCGTTACTTTCATATTATATCACCAAACCAAAAGAGATTCTACTGCAAATCTTTTTTTCTCTAAAATGTTTCACGTGAAACATTATTTTATTGTTCTGTTGTGAAGTTTCACAAAAATGTTTCACGTGAAACATTTTTGCAATTTATTAATTTATTTTTTTCATCTGGAAAAGGTTTTATCCATTCTCATTTTGTAGTATAATAGATATGATTTTACACTTGTAAACTCAAAAAGTAAAAAATTCAAATACACCATTTCAAAATGTTAGGAGGTTGATTTTTTTGAGTTTTAAAAAGAAATTTTTAACTTTATCTGCAATAACGGCTGGTACATTAAGTGCACTTCATATATTTAATCGATTCATATATCATATTTCTACTATAGATAATATTCTTGCCAAGAATGGTGAGAATTATTACGATTGGACTTACGGCCGCATTTTTTATACAAAAGAAGGCTCCGGTTCTCCAATTTTGCTAGTTCATGATTTAAACGTCTGTAGTTCTTCTTACGAATGGAATAAGATAAAAAACGATCTTGCAAAGACAAATACTGTATACACTATTGATTTGCTTGGTTGCGGATTATCTGAAAAGCCAAATTTGACTTATACAAATTATTTGTATGTACAGTTACTGACAGATTTTATTAAAAATGTCATTGGAGAAAAAACAGATATTATATCCACCGGTCATTCCGCATCTATCGCATTGATGACTTGTGCAAATGATGATACTGTTATTGATCGTATTTTATTGATTAATCCTGAGAGTATTATTGATGCTTCAAAAACACCAAAGCATTATAATAAAGTGTTAAAATATATTCTCTGCACTCCTATAATCGGAACGTTTATTTACAATTTATTAGTAAGTAAAGATCGTATTGAAGAGAATTTTATGACTGACTATTTCTATGATCATTGTAAATTCAGAAAGAGAGATTTAGCCGCATATGTAGAAGCATCTCAGTCTGAGAAATCTCACGGAAGATACTTATATGCTAATATTTGTTCTAATTTTACAAATGCAAATGTATTAAACTGTCTTTCAAAAATTGACAATAGTATCTTCATTATTGTAGGCAATGGCAATCCGGAACACAGTCTTGCAGCAAGCCAGTATCAAAATCAATTACCTGCAATTGAAATTTGTGAGATTAATAAGACAAAATATCTGCCACAGCTTGAAGCTCCAACAGATGTATTAGAAAACATTAAGATTTATTTTGATTTAACCGCATAAACTATTTAAGGACGGAGTTAATGGCTTTTTCATTCAGAAAAAGCCATTAACTCCGTCCCTTTTGGTTTAACTCAGTGGTTCTTTAGATGGTAATCCTGCTTTTCTCGGATATTTTTTCTTTGTCATTTCCAATTTATCAATCTCCACAAAAGATCTTCCGATCTCTGTTCCAGGCAATTGGAATTTAACAACATCTCTTACGTTTCCGCCTAATATTTTAACAGCCTTCTTCGCCTGCTTTAATTCGTCTTCTATCTCTCCACTTTTATATGGAATAAATGCTCCGCCTACTTTTACATATGGAATACAGTACTCACTCAATGTAGAGAGATTTGCAACCGCTCTCGACACGCAAAGATCAAATTGTTCTCTATATTCTGCTTTTTTTGCATAGTCCTCGGCTCTTCCATGAAGTGTCTCTATATCTTTCAACCCCAGTTCTTCTATTACTGTATTTAAGAATTTCACTCTTTTTTGCAATGAATCTAACAATACAACCTTCAAATGTGGAAATGCAATTTTCAATGGCAATCCTGGAAATCCTGCCCCTGTTCCTATATCTATCACTGTATTTACATTCTGAATATCAATTGCTTTTACAATTGCCAGACTATCTACGAAATGCTTTTCATTTACTTCATCATATTCTGTAATTCCGGTGAGATTCATCACCTTATTCCACTCTACAAGTAATTCATAATATCTATGAAATTGCTCTTTTTGCACTTCATTCAACTGGATATTAAGTTGTTGCAATTGTTGTTCAAACTTATTCTCCATTTATATGCCTCTCACTTTCTTTTGCTTTAATGCGTTAATTTGTTAAATTCATTTTACTTTCGCTCCAAATATACAAGCAATACAGACACATCTGCAGGAGATACTCCTGAAATTCGGGACGCCTGACCGATGGAGGACGGACGCATTTCATTCAATTTCTGTTTTGCTTCAATACGGAGACTCTGAATCTCATCATAATTAATATCTTCCGGTATAATCTTGCTCTCAAGTTTCTTAAACTGCTCTACTTGACGCTGTTGACGTTTAATATATCCATCATATTTAATGTTAATATTAACCTGCTCTACAACATCATAGTCCAGTTCCGGTCTGTTTGGATCAACCGGTGCAAGAGCTTCATAATTCAATTCTGGTCTTCGAATCAATTCTGCCATCGTTGTTCCAGAAGTCAGCAGCGTACTTTCATACTGTTTCAATAAATTTTGTACAGCTTCTGAAGTTCCTAAATTAATATGTTCAACACGCTCTATTTCTTTCTGGATGAGTTCTTCTTTTCTAAGCAGTTTCTGGTATCTTTCTTCTGAAATCAAACCAATCTCATAGCCTTTTTTAGTCAATCTTAAATCTGCATTATCCTGACGCAATAACAAACGGTATTCAGCTCTTGAAGTCATCATTCGATATGGTTCGTGACTTTCTTTTGTTACCAGATCATCAATCAAAACGCCTATATAACCTTCTGAACGGTCAATCACAATACCTTCTTTTCCCTGCAATTTTCTTGCCGCATTAATGCCCGCAACCAACCCCTGTGCTGCTGCTTCTTCATATCCGGAACTTCCGTTAAACTGTCCGCCACTAAAAAGCCCCTCTACGGCTTTGAATTCCAGCGTATTTTTCAATTGTCTGGCATCGATGCAGTCATACTCGATTGCGTATGCATTTCGCACGATTTTGGCGTTTTCAAGGCCTGGAACACTTCTATACATTGCATACTGTACATCTTCCGGTAATGAACTTGACATTCCACCGACATACATCTCATTTGTCTCCAGTCCTTCCGGTTCAATAAAGACCTGATGACGGTTTTTATCTGCGAATTTGACAACCTTATCTTCAATGGATGGGCAATATCTCGGTCCTGTTCCTTCAATCATTCCTGAATACAGTGGAGAACGGCTCAAATTATTTCTTATAATCTCATGTGTCTTCTCATTTGTATAAGTCAGCCAGCAGGAAACCTGATCTATCTGAACGTCTTCCGGGTTTGTTGTAAAGGAAAATGGTACTACTCTCTCATCGCCTTTCTGCTCTTCCATCTTACTGAAATCAATTGTTCTTTTATCAATTCTCGCAGGAGTTCCTGTCTTAAAACGATACATTTCGATACCCAGCGACTTCAAACTATCTGTCAGGTAATTTGCAGGCTGTAGTCCATTTGGTCCTGTCTGTGTACTTACTTCTCCATAAATACATCTTGCTTTCAAATATGTTCCTGTACATAATACAACCGCACGACAACGATAAATGGCACCGGAATATGTTTGTACCCCTGTTATCTTTCCATCCTCTGTCAAAATATCTGTCACTTCCATCTGACGGATATCTAAGTTTTCCTGATTCTGTAATACCATTCTCATTGTTCTACTGTAATTTGCTTTGTCAGCTTGCGCTCTAAGCGAATGTACTGCCGGCCCTTTTGATTGATTCAACATTTTAGACTGAATAAATGTCTTATCAATTACCTTTCCCATCTCACCGCCAAGTGCATCTAGTTCTCGCACCAGATGTCCCTTTGAGCTTCCACCGATATTAGGATTACAAGGCATCATTGCAATACTGTCAACACTCACCGTAAACATCACTGTTTTAAATCCTAAACGAGCCGTCGCAAGTGCTGCTTCACAACCTGCATGTCCTGCTCCGACAACCGCAACATCATAATAATCTTTATTTTCCCATACAGAATTTGCTGAATATTTCATTGACCAAATCTTCTCCTATCGTTTCTCCTGTAATACTTCCAAGTGCCTCATATGCATCCATCAGATCGATGGAATAAAAATCTTCCGGCATCCCCATCTCAATGCTTTCTTTCACTTTTTTCAATGAATTATATGCATCCTGAAGTGCCGATTTTTGTCTCATATTTGTAATATATACTTCATCGTTAAATGAAATCTCACCTTGCAAAAACATCTTTTTTAACAGATTTTCAAAATCTCTGATTCCCTGTTCTTCCTTCGCAGATATTTCAATCATCGGAATATTTTTGCACGCCCCGCCAATTTCTTTCTGAAGCTGTTGTTCAAGATTTTCCTTTGAAATGAGTACATTCAGGTCCATTTTATTTAATAAGATGACCGCCTTTTTACCTGCAATGATTTTCATAATTTCTATATCATTTTCATCAAGTTCACGTGATGCATCTACAACATAGATAATTAAATCTGCCTGCTCTGCATATTCTTTTGCTTTATCTACACCGATTTTTTCTACCTTATCTTCCGTCTCACGTATTCCTGCTGTATCAATCACATTTAAATTCAGCCCCTGAATCTGAATCTGTTCCTCCAGCACATCTCGCGTTGTTCCTTCTATATCTGTTACAATTGCACGTTCTCTTCCTGAAAGAACATTTAAAAGAGATGATTTTCCGGCATTTGGCTTTCCGAGAATAACTGTCTGAATTCCTTCTTTCATGATTCTTCCATTTTCCGAAGAATCAATCAAATCTTTTAATTCTTCCGCCAATGTTTCCACAACACCTTCCAACTGCTGCCCATAACCATCAACACTAATATGTTCTGGGTCGTCCAATGCAGTTTCAATAAATGCTGTATGATAAATAATCTGCTTTCGAATCTCTTCTATCTTTTTCTTTACACTGCCCTTTAACTGGCTCATAGAACTCTTCAGTGCATATTCATTTTTTGCAGTAATCACATCAATCACTGCTTCTGCCTGAGAAAGATCCATCTTTCCATTTAAGAAAGCTCTCTTTGTAAATTCTCCGGGCTCTGCCGGTCTTGCCCCATTTCGAAGTACTGTATCTAATACTCTTTTTACCACATAAACGCCGCCATGACAATTAATTTCAACGGTATCTTCACCGGTAAATGTTCTTGGCGCCCGCATAATACTGACAAGCACTTCATCTATCGTCTCTTTTCCATCCACTATATACCCATAATGTATGGTGTGTGACTGCACTTTTGACAGCACTTCTTTTCCCTTATATATTTTATCTATTACCTGAAATGCTTCTTCTCCACTAATTCGGACAATCCCGATTCCTGAATTCGACATTCCTGTAGAAATCGCTGCAATCGTCTCTTTACTATACATCGCAATTCTCCTCTTAAACAAAAGGAACGATTCACACTTCACGAAATTATTCCGTGAAGCGTAAACCGTCCTCTATCACCTACATCACTATTTTTTCAATGTGACAACTACTTTTCTATAAGGTTCTTCCCCTTCACTATGTGTTGTTACATAAGGATCATTCTGGAGTGCAGAATGAATAATTCTTCTCTCATAAGGATTCATTGGCTCTAATGCTACAGGTCTTCTATTTCTCTTTACCTTATGTGCAATATTTTTTGCAAGGTGTTTCAAAGTTTCTTCTCTTCTTGCACGATAGTTTTCTGTATCAAGCTTTACTCTTACATAACCGCTCTGATGCTTATTTGCAACACGATTTGCAAGATACTGCAGAGAATCCAGTGTCTGACCACGTTTTCCAATCAAAATACCCATATTCGGGCCGGACATATTGATACTAAGAGATCCATCTTCATCAATATCCAATGCAATCTCCACTTCCATACCCATGGCTTTTAATGTGTCTTTCAAAAATGTCGAAACAGCTTCTTTTGTTTCATCTGTTACTTCAGCCAATTCTACTTCTCTTTTTACTGGGGCATCATTTTTGATTTCTTCTTTTTTCTCTACTTTTTCTGTAGTCTGTTTTGGCTTTTCATCATGTTCGATCTCAGCCTTTACTTCTTCAACAATTTTCTCTTCTGCTTTCACTTCTTCTGCTGCTACTTGCTGAATCTCTTTTTTAACTTCCTCTACAATTTCAGTTTCCTGCTTCTCTTCCACTTTTCTTCTAGCTTCGATCACAGCCTGTTTCATCCCGATTCCTAAAAATCCGGCACTTCCTTTTTCAATTACCTCATACTCAAGTTTATCACTTGTAATTCCGAGCTGAATGGATGCCTCTGTAATTGCATCTTCAACTGTTTTTGCTGAAACTCTGATACTACCGTTCATCCCGAATCCATCCTTTCTCCAACTGTCCGAAATCACTCATTCCCTTCGAAATTGCGATTCGTCTACCCTATCCTATTTCTCATTCTTATTATCGCCAGAATTATTGCCATTAAATCTGCTTACCATATTGGCTTTTGAAGCAAGACTTCCTGCTTTCGCATTTTTATTATAGCTGGCAGCCTTCTCCAATTTTTCCTGTCTTTCTTTTTCTGACATAGTAGAAGTTTTCTTATGCTCTACATTCTTTGTACTTGTAGTTGCCATCTTATTTAATTCTTTAGCAGATGTACCCTTTTTCTCACGTTTTTTTGCAGCTTTTTCCTGATTTTCTTTGATCATATCATCCAAAGATTTTGTCTGTAAATATTTGTTGATTGCTACCTGCTGTACACATCTTACAACTGCACTGACTGCCCAGTACAAACCAAGACCTGCAGGAAGTGTAAATCCAAGAACTACTGAGATCAATGGCATTGTATAAGTCATTGTCTTCATAGATGCTGCCATCTGATTATTCTCATCCATTGCTGGCTGTGGCTGGAGTTTAACACTGATAAACTGTGCAAGACCTGCCATGATTGGAATGATTACAGCAAGAATAATTCCAACAATTGAAAATGGATGTAATGAATTTGTAAGCATTGTCATTGGTGTCTCACCAATATTAATTCCAAGGAAATTGTTCAAATGTCCCATTGTCTTTGTAGTAGCATCTACTACAGTTTCAATAGAAGGCATCTTATCTACCAATAAATTCCATGTAGAATCCTGGAATTTATACAATACCTGAACCAATGTGTCGGCTTTTGAATAATCATATGCAGTTGCACTCATTAATACCGGTTTTGCAGCTCCGATTGTCTCCATAATTTTCTGGAATCCATCTACCTGCATAATCTGGTCTACGACCGGCATATATGCTGCTTTTACACCATCAACATATTTTGGAATATTCTGAATGACAGGATACAACGCAAATAAAATTGGCATCTGGATCAACATCGGAAGACATCCGCCTGTTGGGGATACGCCATATTTTTCATAAACAATCTGTAATTCTTCCTGTTGTTTCAACATGGAAGCCTGATCTTTTTTATTTGCATACTTTTTCTGAATTTTCTGGATTTCAGGGTTCATTACCGCCGACATCTTTGACCACTTCTGCTGTTTTACAGTAAGTGGAATCATCAGCGTATAGATAATAATTGTAAATATAATAATACAAACACCGATATTCTGTACTCCAAATACGCCATCCATAATATTATAGATTCCATTCATCAATTTTCCAAGCAACCATGCTATCTGATGAATGATTGGCCAGTCACCATAACCGGCAGCCAATACTCCGTACATATTTTTTCCTCCTTAAGGTACTGGATCATATCCACCTTTTGCAAATGGATTGCAACGCAAAATTCTCCATGCAGTTAGCAGTCCACCTTTTAATACACCATACTTCTCAATGGCCTCAATTCCATATTGAGAACACGTAGGAGTATAAATGCAATGATATCTCATCTTCATAGGTGAAAGATATTTTTGATAGAATCGAATCATACTGATACAAATCTTCTTCATCTGCGTCACATTCCTCTTATTTTTTCTACTGTTTAACTACAATTTTTTAGTATTCTAAACAGTCTTATATATTTTATGAAGCTTTCCCAAATGGATGAGTGCACTTTCCATTTCTTTATACGTGACATCTTTTGCACTCTGTCTTGCTATTACCACTAAATCATATCCTCTTTGGAAACATTCTTCTTGAAGTCGATAGCTCTCTCTTATCAATCTTGTAAGGTGATGTCTTACAACACTGTTCCCTACTTTTTTACTTACAGAAATTCCAATTCTGTTTTTCTCTGTCTGATTTTCCATAATATATAGAACCAGATACTTATTTGCATAAGATTTTCCCTGTCGATAAACAGTCTGAAAATCTTTATTCTTTTTCAAAGATTCGGAAAATTTCATAATTATTTCCTTTTCGAATTTAAGTTCTCATACGTTTCCACGTATCTCTTCTAAAAATTCAAGTCGAACTATTATTCACCACCTGAAGAGGTGGGAGTCTTCTCGACTGAGATAAATCTGTATAGAAGAAAAGGCCACAAAATTGCGGCCTAAGCTGATAACTGTTTTCTTCCTTTTGCTCTTCTGGCAGCTAATACTTTTCTTCCGCCTGCTGTGCTCATTCTTGCTCTGAATCCATGAACCTTAGATCTAGATCTTTTCTTTGGCTGAAATGTCATTTTCATTCTGAATACACCTCCCTTTGTGTGATATAGTTCTTCAGGAATCTCTTAAGTATTCCTGACAATATCAAGTTCATCACTATAATATAGTATATAGTTTCTACAGTTTCAGTTCTTTCTTATATATAAATCCAGAAAGACACTGCTCTTAATTATATTCAAAAAACAGCTCTAAGTCAAGCAAATCCTGCCATATTTCTCGCTTTCTTCTAAATATTTTTCATTTTTTTCGTTATTCACATTTGTGGAAAACTCATTTTTTACATAGTTCTGCTACTTCAAGTGAATACTCGCCCCTATATCTTGTGTTTTAGAACCAGTTATCCACGATTTTTCACAAAGTTATCCACATGGGGTGAATAACTTTGTGAATTTCTGTGAAAAACCTGTGTATAACTGCAAAATAACTTGTTGAAAAATATTTTTTTCACAAAAAAAGTCTTATTTTTCAACTTTTTTCACGTGTTGAAAGTGTTCATAAGAGTTATTCACATCTTTTTTCATTGCTTATGTGGATATTTTGATGTACACTATAAAAGTAAAAGTCTCTCTAACGAACAGATTTGGAGATATTATATGGATTAGGAGTACGATTGATGAACACCGTAGAAAAAAATTGGGAGCAGATCCTAAATAAGATGAAATTAGAATACTGTTCATCGAATATTTCATACAATACGTGGATTGCACCACTTACTGTTTATGAAGTTACCGATGATACGGTATACATTCTTGTGAAATTAAAAGCAAGTCTGGAACACATTGAAGATAAATATCTTCTTCCTTTTAAGGTATGTATTGCAGAAGTGACCGGTACGGAATATGAGGTCTCTTTTGTAACTGAAGACAGTGTTATTATTAAGAAAAAGAAAGAAACAACAACAAAAAAACAACAGTCGAACGCTATTTTCGAGAATGCTAATCTAAATCCTCGCTATACTTTCGATACATTTGTTGTAGGAAGCAACAATAATTTTGCACATGCAGCTTCCCTTGCAGTAGCGGAATCACCTGGAGAAATCTATAACCCTCTCTTTTTATATGGAGGTGTTGGACTTGGAAAAACCCATTTGATGCACTCTATTGCACATTTTATATTAGAAAATGATCCATCAAAAAAGGTTCTTTACGTAACAAGTGAAACTTTTACGAACGAACTGATCGATGCTTTGAAAGTCGGTAAAAACGGAAATGAACTGGCAATGACCACATTTCGCGAAAAATATAGGAATAATGACGTACTTTTAATCGATGATATCCAGTTTATTATAGGAAAGGAAAGTACGCAGGAAGAATTTTTCCACACATTTAACCATCTGCATGTAGCAGGAAAACAGATTATTATCTCCAGTGATAAGCCACCAAAAGACATTGAAACTTTGGAGGCTCGTTTGCGTACCCGTTTTGAATGGGGACTAATCGCAGATATTTCGTCTCCTGATTACGAAACCAGAATGGCGATTCTTCGCAAGAAAGAGGAATTGGACGGATTAGAGCGCTACCATATTCCGGATGATGTTATGCAATATATTGCCAATAACGTAAAATCCAATATTCGAGAACTGGAAGGTTCTTTAAATAAACTGATTGCTCTGGCTAATCTTGAGAAAAAAGAAATCGATATTCCTCTTGCAGCTGAAGCTCTTAAAGATATCGTATCTCCTGATAATAATAGAGAAATCACACCTGAATTGATCATTGATGTTGTTTCCGAGCACTTTAATGTACCGGTAACAGAAATCAAAGGTAAAAAACGAAACGCTGAAATTGTACTTCCACGTCAGATTGTCATGTACCTCTGCCGTTGTATGACAGATACGCCATTGAAAGCAATCGGCGCTATCCTTGGAGGGAAAGATCATGCTTCTATCAGCCATGGAGTTAAAAAAATAGAACACGATATTACTACCGATGAAGCGTTAAATAATACTATCAATATTATAAAAAAGAAGATAAATCCCGTATAAATGTGAATAACTATGTTAAAACTCTGTGGATAAGCAGTGGAAAGCTTCATTTCTGTGGATAACGCAAAATTTTTATCCCCATTTACTTTCCACCTTATCCCATGGAATTCAACATAGTTATCAAAGTGGCTCAGCCCTTGTGTTTCAAGGCTTGCGGGTAGTTATCCACTTTTCCACAGCCCCTACGACGATTACGGCGGAAAAGTTTTCTTTTTAAATACATAAATGCACACGCTGAAAGTTTTATCCACACTTTCACGAAAGGAGATCTCGACATGAAAATTATATGCAGTAAATCAAATCTCGTTAAAGGAGTTGGTATTGTATCTAAAGCAGTTCCTTCAAAAACAACAATGCCTATTCTTGAATGTATTCTGATTGATGCATCCATGAATGTTATTAAATTAACAGCTAATGATATGGAACTTGGAATCGAAACACGTATTGAAGGTGAGATTCTTGAACATGGAATCATAGCTTTAAATGCTAAGATTTTTTCAGAAATTGTTCGAAAACTTCCAGACAACGATGTAGTGATTGAAGTTGGTAACGATAATCAGACATTGATCACTTGTGAAAAAGCAAAGTTTACGATTGCAGCTCAATCAGGTGAAGATTTTTCTTATTTACCGGCAATTGAAAAAGAGGATTCCATCACAATTTCTGAATTTACACTGAAAGAAGTAATCCGTCAGACCATTTTTTCTATCGCTGACAATGATACAAACAAGATGATGAGTGGTGAACTTTTTGAAATCCATGATAATTTATTAAAAGTTGTATCACTTGATGGCCATAGAATTTCCATTCGCAATATCGAATTGAAAAATTCTTATGGTTCTCGAAAAGTAATTGTTCCTGGAAAGACTCTTCAGGAAATAAGCAAAATTATTGGGGGCGAATCCGAGGCTGAAGTTGAAATTTCATTTACTCAAAATCATGTCGTCTTTGAATTTGGCAATACTTTGGTTGTATCGAGACTGATCGAAGGAGAATATTTCAGAATTGATCAGATGTTATCCAGTGATTATGAAACAAAAGTGACTGTAAATAAACGTGAACTTTTAGATTGTATCGACCGTGCCACTTTGTTGATAAAAGAAGGTGATAAAAAACCAATTATTATCAACATTGCGGATGGTTCAATGGAACTAAAAATCAAATCGCAGATTGGATCAATGGATGAAGAAATCATTATTTCGAAAGAAGGAAGAGATCTTTTGATCGGATTTAATCCTAAATTTTTAATCGATGCACTTCGTGTTATTGAGGATGAACAGGTTGATTTATATTTCATGAATGCAAAAGCGCCTTGCTTTATCAAGGATGAACAGCAATCATATATTTATTTAATCTTACCGGTTAACTTTAACGCTGTCGCATAAAAAAACAAAATGCATAAATATACACAATATACAGAATATAAATTGTCAGATAATTTCAAAATGGCAAAATGTGTTTAATCGGCAAACTATTAACGAAATTGCATGAAAGGAATAGAGATGGAGCATATAAAAATCAGACAAAACGAAGAATTTATTAAATTAGGTCAGGCATTAAAGGCTGTTGGAGCAGTTGAGTCCGGCGTAGAAGCCAAAGAAGTGATCCAAGAGGGACTTGTTTTAGTGAATGGCGAGATTGATACCAGAAGAGGACGCAAGTTATACGAGGGAGATTTAGTTGAATTTGATGGTATTCAAATAAAAATTGAAAAATAATGCAAAAGCGTGTAGAATGATTACGTACCTATACGCTTGGAACGTTAGGAAAAAATTATGATAATTAAGTCGTTAAAGCTTAAAAATTATAGAAACTACGAATTGTTGAATATGGCGTTTGATTCCAGAACCAATATTTTGTATGGGGATAATGCCCAGGGAAAGACCAATATTCTGGAGGCATTGTATTTATCCGGAACAACAAAGTCTCATCGTGGGACAAAAGACCGGGATATGATTCGGTTTGGTGAGGAAGAATCTCACATTGAGACTATTGTTGAAAAAAATGGAGTGGATTTTCAAATCGACATGCATTTGAAAAAAAACAGTCCAAAGGGAATTGCAGTCAATAAAATACCAATCCGAAAAGCCAGTGAATTATTTGGCTTGATTCATTTTGTCTTTTTTTCACCGGAAGATTTGAATATTATCAAAGAGGGACCGGCTGGAAGAAGACGTTTTGTTGACTTGGAATTATCTCAGTTGGACAGGGTATACCTGAACAATCTGGCGAATTATAACCGGGCGGTTAATCAACGGAATTCCCTGCTTAAGGAAATTGCTTATCAGGAGCATCTGATCGATACATTGGATATATGGGATATGCAATTGGTTGAATACGGAACGAAAGTAATCGAAGCAAGGAAAAGATTTATAGAACAGGTGAATGATATTATTTCTGACATTCACTACAAGTTGACGGGTGGAAAAGAAACGCTTGTTTTGTCCTATGAATCTTCTATCGGGGACATGTCTTTTGAGGAGGCTGTAAAGAAAAACCGAAATCGGGACATTAAGTTTAAAAGCACTTCTGCGGGACCACATCGTGATGATGTGTGTTTTCGTACAGACGGGATTGATATTCGCAAATTTGGTTCTCAAGGTCAGCAGAGAACAGCAGCATTATCTTTGAAATTGTCAGAGATTGAGCTGGTGCGTATGCTGATAAAAGATACGCCGATTTTATTATTGGATGATGTGTTGTCTGAACTTGACAAACATAGGCAAAACTATTTATTGGATAGTATCCACGATATACAGACTGTCATTACCTGTACAGGGCTGGATGAGTTTGTAAATCACAGGTTTTCTATAAACAAAATATTCCATGTAGAGCATGGAACTGTAGCAAAAGAAAATTAGGAGGTTTTTAGATGGGTGCAACAGGTACAGAATTTGACGCTGAATATGGAGCGGATCAAATCCAGATTTTGGAAGGATTAGAAGCGGTTCGAAAAAGACCGGGTATGTACATCGGCAGCACCTCGGGGAGAGGACTTCATCATCTGGTATATGAGATTGTCGACAACTCTGTTGACGAGGCACTGGCAGGATATTGTGATACAATCACAGTTACAATCAACAAAGAAAACTCTATTACGGTTGTTGATAATGGTCGAGGTATTCCGGTTGGAATCAACCATAAGACAGGGCTTCCGGCAGTAGAAGTTGTATTTACAGTCCTTCATGCCGGCGGTAAGTTCGGTGGCGGAGGATACAAGGTATCCGGAGGTCTGCATGGAGTAGGTGCATCTGTTGTAAATGCACTTTCAGAATGGCTTGAAGTAGAAATTTATCACGAAGGAAAGATTTATAAACAGAGATATGAGCGTGGTAAAGTTATTTATAAATTAAAAGTGATCGGAGAATGTGATCCGGAATTATCAGGAACAAAAGTTACATTTTTGCCTGATAAAGAGATATTCGAGGAGACAATATTTGACTATGACACATTAAAACAGCGTTTCCGCGAGATGGCATTTTTGACAAAAGGACTGAAGATCATTCTTCGAGATGAACGTGAAGAGGAATTGGTTGAACGTATATTCCACTACGAAGGCGGTATCAAGGAATTTGTTACCTACCTGAACAAAAGTAAGACACCGTTGTATGAACAGATCATTTATTGCGAAGGCATGAAAGATAATGTGTATGTAGAAGTTGCAATGCAGCACAATGATTCGTACAGCGATAATACGTATGGATTTGTTAATAATATTACAACACCGGAAGGTGGAACCCATGTTGTTGGATTCCGTAATGCATTGACAAAGACATTCAATGATTATGCAAGAAAGAATAAGCTGCTTAAAGACAGCGAACCGAATCTGACAGGTGAGGATATCCGAGAAGGTCTTACAGCTATTATCAGTGTTAAGATTGAGGACCCTCAGTTTGAAGGACAGACAAAACAGAAATTAGGAAATAGTGAGGCAAGGGGTGCGGTAGATAATATCGTTAGTACTCAGCTTGGTATTTTCCTTGAGCAGAATCCGGCTGTCGGTAAAATGACAGTTGAAAAGTCTGTAATGGCACAGCGTGCAAGAGAAGCTGCCAGAAAGGCCAGAGATCTGACAAGAAGAAAATCAGCGTTGGAAGGTATGTCACTTCCTGGAAAGCTGGCTGACTGTTCGGATAAAGATCCGGTTAATTGTGAAATTTACATCGTCGAGGGAGATTCCGCCGGCGGTTCTGCAAAGACGGCAAGAGATCGTGCAACGCAGGCTATTTTGCCACTGCGAGGCAAGATTTTGAATGTAGAGAAAGCACGTCTGGATAAAATTTATGCAAATGCAGAGATCAAAGCTATGATCACAGCATTTGGAACAGGTATCCATGATGATTTTGATATTAGCAAACTGCGTTATCACAAAATTATTATCATGACCGATGCCGATGTGGATGGTGCCCATATTAGTACACTGCTGTTGACATTCCTGTATCGTTTTATGCCGGAACTGATCAAACAGGGATATGTATATCTGGCACAGCCACCGTTGTATAAGCTGGAAAAAAATAAAAAAGTCTGGTATGCATACAGTGATGAAGAATTGAATGATATTTTGGCTGAAGTAGGGCGAGATGGAAATAATAAGATCCAGCGCTATAAAGGTCTTGGAGAGATGGATGCAGAGCAGCTGTGGGATACAACTATGGATCCTGAGCATCGTGTACTGCTTAGAGTTACAATGGATGATGAGACATCATCAGAACTTGATTTGACGTTTACAACCCTGATGGGTGATAAGGTTGAACCGAGACGTGAGTTCATTGAAGAAAATGCAAAATTCGTCAAAAACTTAGATATCTAACAGAAGGAGATAAACGATGGAAGATAATATTTTTGATAAAGTTCATGAAGTCGATTTGAAAAAGACGATGGAAACATCTTATATCGACTATGCCATGAGCGTTATTGCCGCACGTGCGCTTCCAGATGTAAGAGATGGATTAAAACCGGTACAGAGAAGAATTCTGTATTCGATGATAGAATTGAATAATGGTCCGGATAAGCCGCATCGTAAATGTGCACGTATCGTCGGAGATACGATGGGAAAATATCACCCACATGGTGATAGTTCAATTTATGGTGCCTTGGTAAACCTTGCTCAGGAATGGTCTACCAGATATCCTCTGGTAGATGGTCACGGAAACTTCGGTTCAGTAGATGGTGATGGTGCTGCTGCCATGCGATACACAGAAGCTCGTTTGAGTAAGATTTCCATGGAGATGACAGCGGATATCAACAAAGATACTGTTGATTTCGTGCCGAACTTTGATGAGACAGAGAAAGAGCCAACTGTACTGCCATCAAGATTCCCAAATCTTTTGGTTAACGGAACATCAGGTATTGCAGTAGGTATGGCAACAAATATACCACCACACAATCTTCGTGAGGTTATCAGTGCTGTAGTAAGAATCATTGATGATCAGATTGAAGATCGTCCGGAGACAACGCTGGAAGAGATTCTCGAGATTGTAAAAGGTCCTGACTTCCCGACAGGAGCAGAAATTCTGGGAACAAAAGGAATCGAGGAATCTTATCGCACAGGACGTGGAAAGATTCGTGTACGTGCAATTTCTAATATTGAGCCAATGCAGAATGGAAAGAATCGTATTGTTGTAACAGAACTTCCATTCATGGTAAATAAAGCAAGATTAATTGAAAAAATCGCAGAGCTGGTAAGAGACAAAAAAATTGATGGAATTACAGATTTGAGTGATCAGTCAAGCAGAGAAGGTATGAGAATCTGTATTGAACTGCGTCGTGATGTAAATCCGAACATTATTTTGAATCAGTTATATAAACATACCCAGCTACAGGATACATTTGGTGTAATTATGCTTGCGCTGGTCAATAATCAGCCAAAAGTAATGAATCTGCTTGAGATGCTTAATTATTATCTGCAACATCAAGAAGAGGTTGTTACAAGAAGAACCAAATATGATCTGAATAAAGCAGAAGAACGTGCGCATATTTTAGAGGGGTTATTGATTGCATTAGATAACATCGATGAAGTGATCCGTATTATTCGTGCATCTAAAAATGTGCAGGAAGCAAAAGCTGAATTAATAGAAAAATTTGAACTGACAGAAGTACAGGCACAGGCTATCGTAGATATGCGTCTGAGAGCTCTGACAGGTCTGGAACGCGAGAAAATTGAAAATGAATACGCAGAATTGATGAAAAAGATTGAGGAATACAGAGCTATTTTGGCAGACCGTAAACTTCTTCTTGGCGTTATCAAAAAAGAGATTCTTGTGATTTCCGAAAAATATGGTGATGATCGAAGAACACAGATTGGCTATGATGAATATGATATCTCGATGGAAGATATGATTCCAAGACAGGATGTCGTTATTACAATGACAAAATTGGGATACATTAAACGTATGACAATCGACACATTCAAGAGTCAGAATCGTGGAGGAAAAGGAATCAAAGGTATGCAGAAGCTGGATGATGATTATATCCAGGAATTATTCATGACCTCTACACACGATTATATTATGTTCTTTACAAATACAGGACGTGTATATCGTCTGAAAGGATATGAAATCCCGGAAGCTTCCAGAACATCAAGAGGTACAGCAATCATTAATATGCTGCAGCTGATGCCGGAAGAAAAGATTACAGCAATGATCCCAATTAAAGCATATGATGATAATCTGTGCTTATTTATGGCAACAGAGCAAGGGCTTGTTAAGAAGACACCACTTAGAGAATATGTCAATGTGCGCAAGAAAGGTCTTGCTGCAATCACGTTGCGTGATGACGATCAGTTGATCGAAGTAAAAATTACAGACAATGAAAAAGATATTATTCTTGTAACCAAATATGGCCAGTGTATCCGCTTTGACGAGAAAGATGTCCGTACTACAGGAAGAACTTCTATGGGTGTACGCGGTATTAATCTCAGTGATGGTGATGTAGTGATTGGTATGCAGGTAGACACACAGGGAGATTGTCTGTTGATCGTATCTGAAAAAGGTATGGGTAAACGTACAGCTATGGGTGAATTTACTGCACAAAACCGTGGTGGTAAAGGTGTAAAATGTTACAAGATCACAGAAAAAACAGGTAATGTAGTTGGTATGAAGGCCGTAAATGAAGACGATGAAATTATGATGATCAACAGCGATGGAATTATCATCCGTATGGCTTGTGATACAATTTCTAAGTATGGCAGAATTACATCCGGTGTGAAACTTATTAACCTGAAAGAAAATGAGACTGTAGTAAGTATTGCGAAAGTACGCAGAACATCTGCGGAAATTGACGGTGAAGAAGTGGAGATTTCTGAAGAAGAATCACAACAGCAAGAAGAAAATTAAAAAATATATTGACAAATCAAAAGATTTGTACTAAATTGTGTGTATATTCATAAACCGTTGAGAAAGAGGAGTAAGCTTTTCATCAACATTTCAGAGAGCAGCAGGTGGTGGGATTGCTGTATGAAGAGAATTGCTGAATGGACTTTCGAGGGCAGCCTGAAATGTAATCTACAGAGTAGGCGTTGTCGGGAACCAAACCCGTTATCAATGAGGAGCGTATGACAGTACGTGGAAAGTGGACGATTCGTCAATTTGAGTGGTACCGCGATAATAATACATGATATTATTAGCGTCTCAAGCATAAGGCTTGGGGCGCTTTTCTTTATTTCATGAAGAATGAACCCTCAATCTTTCCTAAAATGTCAAGATTAAAAATCAAATCAAAAGGAGAGAACAAATTATGAAAAAGAAAGTATTAGCAGTTGTATTGGGAATGAGCATGGTAGTAGCAATGATGACAGGATGTGGAGGATCAAAAGAAACTTCTGATAGTTCAAACAGTGCTGAAAAGACATATACAATCGGAATCAGCCAGTTTGCCGAACATGGTTCATTAGATAACTGTCGTGAAGGCTTTATTGAGGGATTAAAGGAAGAGGGACTTGAAGAAGGAAAAAATTTAAAAATTGTAACAAATAACGCAGACGCAGATACAGGAACAGCAGCTCAGATCGCAGCTCAGTTTGTAGCTGATAAAGTAGATATGATTTGTGCAATCGCAACACCAAGTGCACAGGCAGCATACAACGCAGCAATGGAAACGGATATCCCGGTTGTATACACAGCAGTTACAAATCCGGTTGCAGCAGAACTTGCAAATGATGATAAATCTCCAGTTGGAAATGTAACAGGAACAAGTGATGAACTGCCGGTCGAAGCACAGCTTAGGATGATTAGAGAAATCTTGCCGGATGCAAAAACAATCGGTATTCTCTACACAACAAGCGAAGCCAACTCTGTATACAGTATTGAACAATATGAGAAACTAGCTGATAAATATGGATTCAAAATTGAAAAAACAGGTATTACAAATACATCAGAAATCCAGCTTGCAGCATCTGATCTGCTCGGAAAAGTAGATTGTCTTACAAACCTGACAGATAACACAGTTGTAAGTGCACTTCCTACAGTTCTGGGATTGGCAAACGAAAAGGGAATCCCTGTATTTGGAAGTGAAATCGAACAGGTTAAGCTTGGATGCCTGGCCGCAGAAGGAATCGAGTATACACAGCTTGGAAAAGATACAGGAAAAATGGCAGCAAAAATCTTAAAAGGCGAAGCCAGTGCATCTGAAATGGATTATGAATTGATTACAGAGAGCAGCCTTTATGTAAATGAAAAAGTAGCAGAAAATCTTGGAATCACAGTACCGGATACAATGAAAGAGCGTGCTGTAGAATCATTCACAGAGATTACAGAAAATTAAAAAGGAAAGAAGTTCCTGCTCAAAAAATGTGAGCAGGAACGATTTTTAAAGTTGTAAGGTAGAGAGGTTGACAGATATGGATTTTTTAATCAGTGTATTAGAACAAGGAATGATTTATGGAATCATGGCACTTGGAGTATATATCACATATAAAATTCTGGATTTTCCAGATTTAGGAGTAGACGGAACATTTCCAATGGGCGCGGCTGTTACGGCAGCATTATTGAAAGTCGGTGTCAATCCATATCTGACATTGATTATCGCATTTGCGGCAGGAGTAGTTGCAGGAATATGTACAGGATTGATTCATGTGAAGTTTAAGGTAAGAGATTTGTTATCAGGTATCATTATGATGACAGGATTATATACAATTAATTTGTATATTGCAGGAACAAACAATGTGCCATTATTTTCCTGCAATACGATTTTCAGAAATGAAATGACAAAAAAACTGTTCGGAAACCAGGTTCCGGCATGGATGGATATTGTAATTATTTTGGTTCTTGTATTAATCTGTAAAATATTAATGGACTTGTACATGAAAACACAGTCAGGATATTTGCTTCGTGCGGTTGGCGATAATGATGTAATTGTAACATCTCTTGCCAAAGATAAGGGAAATGTAAAGATTCTTGGGCTTGCAATCTCAAATGGACTTGTTGCTTTGAGTGGATGTGTATTTGCACAGCAATCAAAAGTTTTTGATATTTCAATGGGAACAGGTGCACTTGTCATAGGTCTTGCAAGTGTTATCATCGGAATGAGTTTCTTTAAGAAAATGTCATTTGTAAAAGCAACAACAGCAGTTATCATAGGTTCTATATTTTATAAATTATGTGTTGCACTTGCTCTCAAATTTGCAGGATCAACAGCAACAAAATTAGTTACAGCAATTCTGTTCCTTGTGATTTTAGTTGTTAGTGTAGACAGAAAGAAGAAGGTGAAAGTCAATGCTTGAGTTAAAAAATATTCATAAATTTTATAATCATGGAACAATCAATGAAATGTGTTTGTTTGAAAATTTCAACTTAACAATTGATGATGGCCAATTTGTTTCTGTGGTGGGAAGTAATGGCTCCGGAAAAACATCTATGCTGAATTTAATTTGTGGAAGCATTCCTCTTGATTCAGGAAGTATTATCATTGACGGAAAAGATATTGCAAAAGAGAAGGAATTTAAGAGAAATCAATATATTGGCCGAGTATTTCAGAATACGGCAATGGGAACATGTCCAAGTATGACCATTGCAGAGAATATGGCACTTGCAGATAATAAGGGTAAGATATATGGTCTTCGTATGGGAAAAAATAAAGCAAGACTGGATTTTTATCGCGAGCAGCTTAGTCAGTTAGGACTTGGTCTTGAAGACAAGATGGATGTTAAAGTAGGTGTATTGTCGGGCGGACAGCGTCAGGCAATGGCACTTTTAATGGCAACCCTCACACCAATCCGTTTTTTGATCTTAGATGAGCACACTGCGGCATTAGATCCTAAAACAGCAGATTTGATTATGGAATTGACTGATAAGGTTGTGAAAGAGAAGAATTTGACAACAATTATGGTAACACACAATCTTCGATATGCAGTAGAGTATGGCGACAGACTGTTGATGTTACATCAGGGAAAAGCAGTTATGGATTACTCCGGAGAAGAAAAAAAGAAAATACAAATAGAGGATATTCTTGGAAAATTCAATGAAATCAGTATTGAATGTGGAAATTAAGAATAACAAGGGTGAGGATACGGGTGTGTACTCATCCTTTTTTCTTGCGAAGTGTATCAATGTGGTAGTATGATAGTAAAAGAAAAATACAAAGGCAAAGTGATTGGAGGAGCTATGGTGCGTACAATAAATGTAAATGAAATCACGAAAAATATAAAGGAAATGTGTATTGAAGCAAATCATTATCTGTCACCGGATATGGATAAAGCAATGAAACAGGCGGAGCAAACAGAAAAATCTCCACTTGGAAAACAAATCTTAGGGCAGTTACAGGAAAACCTAAAAATAGCAGCAGAGGACATGATTCCGATTTGTCAGGACACAGGAATGGCAGTTATATTTTTAGAAATTGGTCAGGATGTACATTTTGAAGGAGGTTTGCTTGAAGATGCAGTCAATGAAGGTGTACGACAGGGCTATGTAGATGGATACTTGAGAAAATCTGTTGTGAAAGATCCATTGATCCGTGAAAATACAAAAGACAATACACCGGCAATTCTGCATACAAAAATCGTTGCCGGCAATAAGGTAAAAATAAAAGTCGCACCAAAAGGATTTGGAAGTGAGAATATGAGCCGAGTGTTCATGCTGAAACCGGCAGAAGGAATTGAAGGAGTGAAAGAGGCAATTCTTACAGCTGTGAAAGATGCTGGACCAAATGCGTGCCCGCCAATGGTAGTTGGTGTTGGTATCGGTGGCACATTTGAAAAATGTGCATTGATGGCAAAAGAAGCACTGACTCGTGAAGTAGGAACACATTCAGATATTCCATATGTTAAAGAGATGGAAGAAGAAGTGTTGGAGAAAATTAATGGCCTGGGAATCGGACCAGGAGGACTTGGTGGTACAACGACAGCATTAGCTGTTAATATCAATACATATCCGACTCATATAGCAGGACTTCCGGTCGGGGTAAATATTTGTTGTCACGTAAACAGACATGCAATCCGGGAAATTTAATATTTTCATAGATAAAGAGAAAGGATATAAAAATGGATAAACATATAACAGCTCCGATTACAAAAGAAGTAGCAAGAACATTAAAAGCAGGAGATTATGTATACATAACAGGAACAATCTATACTGCACGTGATGCTGCACATAAAAGAATGTATGAAATCCTTGAAAAGGGTGAAGACTTACCAATAGATATTAAAGAACAGATAATCTATTATATGGGACCGTCTCCAGCAAGAGAAGGCAGACCAATTGGTTCAGCGGGTCCGACAACAGCAAGCCGTATGGACAAGTATGCACCGCAGCTATTAGATCTTGGTCAAGGTGCAATGATAGGAAAAGGAAAACGTTCACAAGCTGTAATTGATGCAATTGTGAGAAATGATGCAGTATACTTTGCAGCAGTTGGAGGAGCAGGAGCATTATTATCAAAACGTATTACGAGTTCAGAAGTTGTTGCGTATGAAGATCTTGGAACAGAGGCTATTCGTAAATTAACAGTAGAAAATTTCCCTGTTATAGTAGTAATTGACAGCGAGGGTAATAATCTTTATGAAACAGCTATTAAACAGTATTGTGTTGAAAAATAGACAAAAATAAAATTAATGCAAAAATGAAGTAAAAAAATTTGAAAAAGACGTTGACAAGTGCAGGATTCTCTTATATAATAAATTCTGCGCTGTTGCGTTGAACTAAATAATCCTATTGGTATATAGGTGTTATTCAGTACTAGGAGAAATACTCAAGAGGCTGAAGAGGCGCCCCTGCTAAGGGTGTAGGTCGGGTGACCGGCGCGAGGGTTCAAATCCCTCTTTCTCCGTAGGTAAGAGATTTGGAAGAAATTCCAAATCTCTTTTTTTTCGTTCTAAGCAAAGACCGCTACTTGAAATTTACATTTGCCTGGGGTACTATCTTTTTAAATAAACTACACGTATAGAAGAAAAGATGTATAAGAAACAGGGAATGGAGAAAAAGTATGGATGATAAAGAACTTGGACGCATGCTTCGGCTTGAGAAGGTAGAAGAGAATACATTTCCAGAGGAAAAGACAAAAGAAGTATTACAAAAAGAAAAGCATGATCAGCTCAAATTCCGTCTGAAGAAACGAATCCGTCCGGAAGTATTTGCACGGATGCCGGAAGAAATACAGGATTTCCTGATAGATATGGATCCGACAGACATGAAAGAAGTATATATATCTACATTGCTGAATCTTCCATGGGAGTCTGAGTTCAAGGTTCCAAAGATTGAGTTAATGGAAGCCAAGACGATGTTGGACAGTTCCCATTATGCTATGCTGGAGGTAAAAGAGAAGGTATTACGTTATATGGCTTGCCAGAAGTACCTTGGAAAGAACTACGGGGCAGTTATGCTGCTTGCCGGACCTCCCGGAGTAGGCAAGACATCCATTGCAGTTTCGATTGCAAAGGCGATGGGAAGACCTTGTGTGAAAATATCACTGGCAGGTGTTTCGGATGCATTATTTCTACGAGGAACACAGACAGTATTCAATAATGCCAAGCCGGGAAGGATTGTGGATGCTCTGGTACATGGGAAAAGCTTCTGCCCATTGATCTTATTGGATGAAATTGACAAAATGGGAAGTTCCATCGAACATGGCTGCCCGGAAAATGTACTTCTTGACATATTAGACAGTGACCGTTCAAAATTTGTAGATAACTATCTGGGATTTCCGCTGGATCTGTCAAATGTAATTTTTGTGGCAACAGCTAATAGTCTTGAACCGTTGTCGCCGATATTACAGGATCGTCTGGACATTGTAGAATTACCTCCATATACGATAAGAGACAAAAAGCAAATTGTGAAAGGATACATTTGGCCAAAACTGATCAAGGAGTATCAAATAGAGCAGGTAGATATTGAGGAAGATGCAATAGAAGAATTGATTGCACTGTGTCCGGAGGAAGGTGTCCGTGACCTTGAAAGAATCTGCCGGAAAATGTGTGAATCTGTTATTAGTTTATATTATGTAGAAGGAAATATCATAAAGAACATCAAAGCAGAGAATCTGGCAAAAATAATGGGACCTATTTATTATAGATAAGATTGTAATAATGGGCACTATATTTTGTATGTTATATGATAGAGCGTGTGGCTAGGCATATTAAGCAAAAAAATAAGTATGTTGTCAATACAATTGGACGAGATGGCTTATATCATTTGCTTAGTTGTGCAAATGTGTTACATTGTGAAAATCCGTTGAAGGTAGAGGAAGACTGGATAAAGGATTACAATTTAAAAGCAGGAGATTATGATGTAACAGCTGTTGATCAGGAGTTAGCGTCAATTATTCCGTCACCGCTTGATATGGGAGCTGTATATCAGCGGTTGATCAGAGATACTATAGGTTCTAAAGAAGATTATGTAGATGGGATTATGAAGGTGTATAATAATGAGATTTGCGATGTGATTGACAATTATAATTGCAGTGCATTTTATGAACCATCATATGTAATTGCAAGGGCATATCAGAATGGTGGATTTTAACAGTATCGGTTTTTGGGAAAAATCAGGTGACAGATGAACAGTACAATATATTTCTAACGTCTGACAACAAAAAGAGGAACAATATCAAAAAATAAATGATATTGTTCCTCTTTTTGTTGACATAATTCATGAAAATGCAGATACTAAAAGAACAAAGGTACAGGGGAGGAAGCGTTTTTGCATTTTTACATTACGGGAGATACACACAAAAAATTTGACCGGGTGGAATCCTTCTGCCAGGAACATCATACCACGACAGATGACGTCATGATCATTCTGGGGGATTCCGGCATCAATTACTGGCTGAGTCCGAAAGATGAAAAATTAAAAGAGCGTGTGAATAGGATCCCAATTACATTTTTTTGTATACACGGCAATCATGAAGGTCGGCCATGGGAATCTCCAGCGGATTATAAGCTGGTGTCATGGCATGGCGGTCTTGTATACAAAGAAGAAAAATATCCGAATATTTTATTTGCAAAAGATGGGGAAATCTATGATTTTAACGGAAAATCAGTAATGCCGATCGGCGGCGCCGGTACGGTAAACAAGGATTATCGCATCAGTCATGGGCTTCAGTGGTTCGCATCGGAGCAACCGGATGACACGATCAAAGAATTTGTGGAGCAGCAGTTGGAACAAATGAACTGGAAGATAGATGTGGTTTTATCACATACCGTCCCGATTGAGGCAGAGCCAACCTGGGCATTTAAACCGCGTAAAGAACCGATTACCGTAGATAAATCAACTGAAAAATGGCTGCAGACAATCTACGACCGACTGGATTTTAAGGAATGGTATGCGGGACATTATCATGTGGAGAAAGAGACGATGGGAATACGGATAATGTTTGAGGATTTTGATGAGATATAACTTGATAATTAATGACTAAAACTTTCCACACCAACAAGGTGCGAATCTTATTTTAGGTGTGGAAAATTTTAATATTTAACTTATATGTTGAATGAAAAAAGTTGTGGACACAAAGGTGTTCGCATTATTTTTGCTTTAAGAGCAGTTTTTTAATATACTTGAGTGTTTGCAACAAATATGACTCGTTAACAAAAACAGTAAGAGCTATAATTTCTCATATAAAAATGCATTGCAAGAGATAAAATCAAATGTAATATAATATGATATGTAATGCAATCTGCATTGCAAAAATAGCGGGATTATATTAAAATGTAAAAAATGATAAAACGGAGGAGATATTACATGTAAAGACTGCATTTTTGGCTTGAAAAATGTATGATTCGTTATATATGGAGACAGGGGGAGGGGAAGGGTATTGCATTTTTACATAACAGGAGATACACACGGAAATTTTGATAGAATCGAAGAATTTTGTCAGTTAAATGAAACCACTACAGATGACGTACTGATTATTCTGGGTGATGCAGGAATTAATTATTGGCTGGATATTCGCGATTGGAATGTAAAAAATCAGATTGCAAATATGGATATTACATTATTCTGTGTGCATGGAAATCATGAAGGACGTCCGTGGGAGTCTCCGTCAGATTATGAGTTGTTTCCATGGAACGGCGGACTTGTATACAGAGAAGAAATGTATCCCAATATATTATTTGCCAAAGATGGAGAAATCTATCATTTTAACGGGTACTCGGCCATGGCAATTGGTGGGGCATATAGTGTAGACAAGTACTATAGGCTTAGTCATGGACTTCAATGGTTTGATACAGAACAGCCGGATGAAGCAATGAAAGCGTTTGTAGAGGAGCAGTTGGAACGCGCAGATTGGAAGGTCGATATCATACTTTCTCATACAATTCCAATAGAAGCAGAGCCTGTATGGGCATTTATTCCGGGATTAGACCAGTCATCCGTAGACAAATCAACCGAAAAATGGCTACAGACGATTTATGATCGACTTGAGTTTTCCGAGTGGTATGCAGGGCATTATCATATAGAAAACGAAGATAATGGTATTCGGATTATGTTTGAGGATTATGATGAGATCTGTACAGAAGAATAATGCGTGAGATTTTTGTAGATAAGGTATAGGTAAATTCATGTTTATAGATAAAAGGGAAGGAACAAAAGAAAATGATAAAATCTTTTTTGACAAAAGATGAATTTTCCACAAAGAAAGATTTATTTCAAAATGCGAAATGGGGAAGTTATCTCATTCTTCCATTGCATGATAATTCAAAAGGAAAATTAAAAATGAGTCGTCAGGAGGCAATTGACATCATTTTGAAAAAGCAGGATGAATCTGGAAAGAATGTTTTCGCGTATGAAAACATAGATGCCTCGGACCTGTCTGATATTTTGACTAGCCGATGCAAAAATAGAAATGATTTTGTTGATCAATATCATATAAGTTGTAAATTAAAACAGATTTGTTTTTCAGAAAAAAATGATTCAAAAGAAAAATATGTTGAGGTGAAAGATATTCATTTATATTATTTCCCAGAGAGTGAATTGGCATTTTTGACGATTCTGTTAGTGAATCAGGATTTTTCGGTAGATAATTTTTATGAATTGATAAATCCTGGATATATGTTGGATTATGATAAAGTGCAGGGATTAAAAGAAAAATTTTGCGTGGAGATAAAAGAAAAAATCCTGGATGATATCTTAAAAGAACTTAATTTTGACATTTATATCATGGACGATACAACAGATATTTTCCGCGAATCTTATTGGCTTAATGCGGCGTTTGTAGCGACACGTTTTAATGAGTTGAAAACTTTGGAGCGTGTGACATATAATGCGCATCGACTGATTCCTATTGATTCTGCATTTGAAGATAGTTCGGAAAAAGATATTGTATATGTTTATGGGGCGCGAGATGTAAAACAGATGGATTATGGCTGGGGATGTTGTATTTCATCGCAATCTATCAGTTATGTGTATGGTGATAAAGCTAAAATAAAAGAAGATGTAAAAGCTGAGCCAATCACGGTAGAATTGATATGGAAGCGGGTTGAGCGTGATTTGCTTTTGACAATTATAGCTCTTTTTCAAAAATATGTTTGTGTTCAGATTAATGATCTCATTTATGAAAAGGTAAAATCTGCTGGTAACAAAGAAGAAAATATCCGTGAAATCAAACGGACAGTTCTCAAAGTCCGCGCTTATGAAACTTATACTCCCTCTCAGATTTCACGCTGGAATAATGTATGTGAAATATATCGTTTATTGTTAGAAATTAATGGTGTGAATGATTATATGCGGGATATACAGGAGAAAGTAGATCTTTTAGATGAGGAATTAGAACGGGCAAGTGCAGAGCGTGAAAATAAATTAATGAATATTATTACGTTGTTTGGTGCACTTTCCATTATTGCATCCGTATTGACAATCGTTGATTTTATTAAAGGAAGTCCGATTGATATGGGGATTGTGAGTGTGGCGATTACTGCTGTGGTGGTGGGAGTGATTGCGAAATTAGTTGGACATAAATAGAAAATAATTTATATCAGAATAGGAGATATACAGTATATGAGCATGACAAATGATATGCAAAGTGTTAGGAAAATTACAAAAGAATTAGGCAGTGAAATTGTAGGTGTTGGTAATATTTTTTGGGAAAAAGTAGATTTAGAAAGTAGTGTTAAACCAACAAGTCAAATTAATGATTATATGTTTGACAGGAAAACGCATAATTTTCATTTACTGCCAGAAATGGAAGAAGAAGAGAAAGTTAAAAAATATGTCGATTTAATAACAGATTTAAGAAATAAAATTGTAAAGGAGTTAGAAAAGAAAGGTGCTCAAAGGATAACCGTTGATGAATATAATGACTTCACAAAAATAGACAATTATAGCAATAATAAAATATATATCTATTTTTATGGTGGAAAAAATGGAACATGTTCTGCGCTAAGAGGAAATAAAAAATATATAGATGGTGGTTGGAATCGTGTCTATAAATATATTCCATGTATTGTAAATGGAAATTATTATACGATAAATTTTATGCGATATTATATTGACAGAATGGGAAAAGTTAATTGTATATATCAGGCAATGCAATTTGGTTGTTCAGTGTGTGGTTTGGTGAATAAGAAAAGAATCTCATATCCTATGACATATTTAGGAATGCGTTTAGATAAAGTAAGTAAATTGGTAAGTAGTGGTGAAAATTTTTGTTATAATCCGCAGATTACGTGTAAAGTAGAAAATGCTGGAAAAATAGCTGAGTTATTTATAAAATTTATTGAGAAGAGCGAAACATACAGAAAAGAAATACGAAAAGAAGAAAAATAAATGAAAGAAGAAAATGTAATTATTATATATCGATCATTGCAAAAAGATTTTTTTCAATACTTACTCAAACTCAACCGTACATCCAGCCAACTAGAACTATACAAAAAAGCTGACAACTCTGTTCTGCACAAATACTATTCTATTCGCTCAGACTTTGATTCTTCGAATTACGTTATGTATGAAGAAATCAAATCTATGGATTGTATTTATGGTGGTGAAAAGTCATCGACACCAACAGGAATTTTTCAGGTGGAAAGGAAGTCTGCGGAAGAATATGTCAGTGGATATTATCCAGAATTGGATCAGGTAAAGTTTTTTGGATATTTGGTGATATTTGAGGATTACTTCATTCATAGTGATTTATATGCTTCGAATGCAACAAAGGAAACTATGCAGGATTATGAACCGGTAAGTAAAGATGATACATTTACATCAGGCTGCATAAGAGTTTCGCAGGAAAACCTAAATTGGTTATTAGAAAATATTGATGTAGGAACAACTGTTATCATGTAACTAGAAAGAAAAAAGTTGTGGACACAAGAGTGTTCGCAACTTTTTTTGACTATTAAGAACATTTTTATCGATATATTTATAATCAGAAAGCAACGAACAAATGAAAAAGAACATTTTTCTGCTTTTCGAGGAGTACACAATATGATTTATGCAATGTCCGATATTCATGGTCATTATGAAGCAATGAAAAAAAGAATGGAACAGATGAGACCGTTATTACAAAAGGGTAATAGCAGATTAATATTACTGGGTGATTACATTGACCGGGGAGATAAAAGTTATCAATGTTTGAAACTGGCATATGATCTGGAACAGGAATTTGGATCAGACAAAGTAATTGTTTTAAAAGGCAATCATGAAGTATGGTTTGAAGAATTCCTTTTTAAAAACGAAGATGTCTGGCTGGATGAGGATGGAGATTTTTTTACAACGGGATCATTTTTAACAAAAGAACAGCTCAAAAAAATGGAGTTAAAGCCAGATCGGGAAACAAGGATTGTTTATGTGAAAACGTGCATAAAAAGTAATCATAAAAATTTGTTGTCGTGGATGAGAATGCTGCGATTATATTATGAAACGGAAACGCAGATTTTTGTACATGCAGGGGTGGATGAGACGATACCGGCAGAAGAAGTGGAGTGGTGCACACTTGGAACGCCGGATTATGTCATGACGGGAAAATTTCCACCATCCATTGGACATTTTTATAAAGACATTATTGCAGGACATGTCGCTGCATCTCTGGTTGCTGGAAATAAAAGGTTTCAAGGTATTTACTTTGATGGAGAAAGCCATTTTTATATCGATGGTTCTGTCACATATAGAAAAAGGTTGTTGTGTCTGGCGTATGATGAAGAAGCAAAAAAATATTATGAATACGGTTTAGATGGGACATATAAAGCAATAAAAAAAGAGTCTTCGCAACAAATTTGACTCGTTAACAAGAATAGTAAGAGCTATAATTGCTCATGTCAGATGGGGATGGAGAAATATCTTAGATTCCAATCTGTACAATACAAAATGTGGCGGAGCTGTTGCCAGGAAAGAAAAGTGGAACAGTCGGCGAAACTGTTCCACAGATACAATATTACCGGCGAAGCAATATCGTTATCATATAAGTGCTATTTGTCTGTATTTGGTATATCCATATTGTCTAGAGCATACTCACATGCCTGGATTACAAAACCGGAAAATGATATGGGCACATCTCCGGATGCAATAGCTTCGTCAATTTTGTTGATCAGCTCCAAAGGAAAACGAATGGTTTTGTTTTCGGTAGCTTTTCGATCTGGTTTTAATTGAAATGCCACGGTCTCACCTCCTGCTTACTTTATAATATTGCAAAAAGAAATATAAATAAGCATTGCAAAGACAAAATAAAATGCAATGTTATATGTAATACAATATGTATTGCAATAGGAACGAAATTATATTAAAATATAGATAAAATAATAAAACGAAGGAGAATTGTTATGAAAAAGAGAAATTTATTACTGATGGTTATGGTAGCAATGGCATTAGTTTTCGTAGCAGGGTGTTCATCTGCTCCGAAGGAAGATGAAATCAAAGATGATTTGATCAGTTGTGGAGATGATCAGCTGCTCCGTGATGGAGAGACCCTTGACAGTATTGAAATTACAGATCGAACAACTGATAAGAAAAATAAAACAGATTCCATTTTATGTGTGGTAACAACACACAAAGATGATATATCTTATGAAAAGGGGGTACAGGTTACATATTATAAATATGACAAAGACTGGGAAATTGGCAATATCTCTGTCAGTGATGCGAATTCCTGGCTTATGAAACCGTTGAAAGGCGTGGATGATGAAACAATTACAGATGAACTTGTGAATCAAAGAATCCGTGTAGATGGACAGGATTGGGATATTGAGGCTAGTGATATTTCAAAAATCACTGTAGATGAGAGAAACTCTGACCTGGAAAATAACAAGGATGAGGTATCTGTTACTATTACATTAGACAGTGGAGTGGAAAAAGCAACAGGTACATTAACTGCTGATTTTGAATTTGATAAATCCTGGGAACTGGTTTCCTGTAAAGCAAATGACGATTTTGAAGTAGTCGTAAATGAGACAAAAGCATTAAATATGACAGAAGATGATTTGACTGGATTGCTGGCAAATGAGACATTTACATTGCGAGACAGCCATACAACGGATCAGGAAGTTACTGTTACAAGAGACCAGATTTCTGATTTTAAGATTAACAGTCAAAATGTGATCAATAAAGGAAAAAATCAGAAGTATGAGTGCAGTTGTACATTTACGAAAGTAAATACAGTATGTGATGTACAGTTTACCGTTGAAAATACATATGAGAATGAAACTGGATGGAACTCTGTGGTTTCATCAAAAAAAATACAAGTAAAGAGTGTTGACTGGGCTGGCAAATGGATCGGGCGTTATCTGGCAGTACCGTATGCTGGAGATGCCGTATTGGAATTAAATGTAAATGGAAATCAGGTTACAGGTACCTACACATATACACCGGATGTATTGAATCAGTTTTCAGAAGCTGGAAGTTATAATGTATCTGGAACAATCGAAGAAAATTCCTTAACGCTTCGACTGGCAGCAGGGGATTGGATTAACAAACCTAGCAAAATAAAAGAATGGTCATCAACAAAACAGGATGTAATCGTAAGTATTAATCTGAATGAAAATCAGATGGAAGGCAGTGGTCATGATTGCAATTCAATTGCATTAAATAGATAAGAAGATTTAGAACAACGATAGGAGATAAAATTTTTGAAGAATAGGAAATTCCCCAAATGGATCATATTTATTATTATAATTATCGTCGTAATCATTGCAGCATTATTCCTTGTGAAAAATCAAAAGAGTAACAAGCAGTCTGCATCGAGTACAGAAGATGTTATTGTAAAAGATAATGTGTATGTCATTGATGAAAATAACGCACCGGATCAGATCACCGATAATAGTCTGGTATATGACGAAAAACCAGAATACGAAGAAGGAGATGTGCTGGTTGCCGGTATTATTGACGGAGCAGAAGATGGATTTATCCGCAGAGTTACAAATGTTGAAAAAAAGGATGGTGACTACATAGTTGAAACGGAACCGGCATTGCTGACGGATGTATTTGAAAAAGCCAGTATCATTAAAAGATTTGTATTAACAGATGATGGTATGGAGGAAGTTGGATTTCAAAGTGAGACAACTGCAGATGGAGGCATTATCAACAATGCAATGATACAAACAAGTGGTTCATATTCTGCAATTCAGCTTTCAAATACAAAAAAGGAAAAAAGCGCTGATACAGCGAATAACTCTGAAGAGTCTGAATCAGAAGATGAGGATGATGACGATGATGAGAAGGATTATTGGTTAGGAAAATCTGAAGAAATAGAAGATGATCCGCTTACAATTTCATATGATGCAGGACTTGATGCCTGGCTGGAATTGGACGTAGAAATAAAAGATGATGATATAAAGTGTGGACTTTCAATAGAAACAAAAGCGGAAGCAGATGTAACGGCAGATTTTGGAAAAAGCCTCGAAAAAGAATTTGAAACAGCAATTTTATCTAAAAGACTACCAAATTATCAGATTATGGCTGGAATCGTTCCAATCGTTGTAACTAATAAAGTGGAAATTACAGTTGGTGCAGAAGCGAATTTGGAAGGAAATGTTGAGATTTCATATAACCCTTCAATAGAAAGTTCATTGGGAGTACTGTATGACAGTAAAAAAGGAAAAATTGAACCAATTAAAAAATGTGAAAAAAATATTGATGCACTGCAATGGGATACACAGGTCGGTATTTCGGGAGATGGAGAAGCAAAGATAGATGTTCATTATATTACGAAATTATATGGTAAAGCGGGTATAGATATCTCAGCAGGTGTATATGGTTCTGTAGAAGGTGAGGCGAAGTTAGCAGCAAATGGAAATAAGGAAATGGAATTGAGCGGAAACCTTGATTTGGAAATAGGACCGGAACTTGAAGGAAATTTGGTTATAGATATTCCTGTATTTACGAAAGATAATATTGAAAAGAAAATTTTTGATTCTTCATTACCTAAATTTTGGTCAAGACACTGGGAAGTAGGTGGAACAATTGAATCTGAAAGTGATAAAAATACTGGCGATACATCCCAGGAAACTAGTACCTCTCAATCTGATATTGGAAATCTGGGAACAACGTATAAAACAAGATTTGCAGATGTAAATCAGATAGAGCAGGCAAGTGTATTTCAATTTGATATACCGTCTGGTTGGAAAGTAGAGAGTGAAGAGGTTGGCGCGTTAACAGATTATATTCAAGAGAAGATAGTAATCTCTAATAATCGTGGAGTAACGGTTACGTATTGGGATATACCTCAAGAGGAAATAGGCGGTCACTCAGGTGTGTCTATGGTGCAGGCAAATGTTACAAAAGCAGCAGATTCAAATTTTGTGACAACGGTTCGGGATCCAGAGAGTGAGGCTGATCTTGCAGATGTAGACAAATTTATGGTAGCGCGAGTGCATATTATCGGAGAACTATATATGCCAACAGATTCAGAATTTACACCAATAGATGGAGCGACATTTTTTGCACTGGTTCCAACATCTTATCTTGGAGATAGAGAGTTTGTAGGTCAGGCTGGAAATGTGGATGAGTTTTCTTTTTATCATTATGGATGGTATGCATTTATTGCAGAAGCACCAGATGGTCAGTTTACAGCGAAGGAAGAACAAGAAGTAATCCAGATTTTACAGAGTTTCAAAGAAGTATATGATTGATGAAATAGTATATTAATGTGGAGGAAGAAACAAAAGATGATTAAGAATCTTATTAACAATGTAAAGGATTCAATAAAAGATTTTAAGCAAGACCCCATCGAAAACCTGGCGTTTTTGGTTCCTGTGGGAATTGGATTAAATGCTTTGATCAATGGAATTATTGCATATATTCTGTTTATTTCCAGAGGCGGTTACACAGCACAGATTCAAGCTGTGAAAGAATACGGAATTTTTCAAAGCTATGAAGGAAAGTATACAACAGGTACTACAGGAATGATCATAGGTGGCGTTGCTGGAAAAATCTTGATTGCCTTGTTATTAGTAGAGTTCATCTTATTGATGTTTACGTATTTTAAAAATACAGGAATAGCAAAAAAAATTATTATGATTATAGATCTTGGAGTAACGGGAGTTCGATTGATCATTTCTCTTATTTCATATTTGTGTGCGATGCAGGGAAGCAATACGGACGGAGTGACATTGCCTTTTGGAGGAAATTCACTGTCAGTGCAAAAAATCATTATGATTAATGCTATTGTTACACTTTGTACAATTGCAATATTTTTTATTTTAATTCTCACAACCAAAGCATGTAGATGGATGCTAGGATACTCAGCAATCGCATTGTTGATGGCACTTGCGCTGATTCCATTAATAGTATTGATTTTAGAAAATATTATTCCAATTGCAACGGGAATTCTTGCATTTATCATTGTAGGAATTATTGTGGTAGCTGTGATTTGGGCGGTTACTAGATCGACTGGAGCACCTGCTCCTAAAAAGAGTGCATCACGCGATAGTTCTGGAAGTGATAGTGGAACGGAAAAAGGTGAAAAACGCAAAAAAAATGAATTGGTAATAGAAGAACATCGTGCTTACATACCGAATTATAAGCATTGGGGAGGAAAACTATATAAAGTGCATGGACACATAGAGGATTATATTGAATTGGATGGTTTGGTTAATAGAAAGATTTGTTCTCTGGAGTCATATAATAATAGAATTTTTCATATTTATGAAGCGGAAACGGGAAGAGAAATAATGCCTAACGAGATTCCATGGCGATAATCAATGAATCATTAGCTCCATTGTACTACAATTTAATATTATAAAAACAACTATATATTCTCTTGAATTAGTGTTAAAATAAACATTAATTCAAGAGAATTTTTGGCGTATAAATAATCGAGGTGTTTAGATAAATGATTACAGATTTCAGAGAACAGGTGAAAAATGACAGTCTTTGGATCGATGAATCCCAGATCATGCATTTGCCGGGTGTGATACAAAAAGAATATGAACTTTTGCGGGAGAGCATTGAAAAAGACGATATTTTCGGCTCTGTATTCAGATTGAAAGACATCTATGAAACCTGTTTGAAAATTCCTGTGATCATTGCGATGATCGTCATTGATTCAGCCATAAAAAGAGACGATACATATGTTTCGTCAACCAGCGAACAGTTAATGCAGGAAAAAAATGCTAAGATTCAGGAAAACGCCTGTGCGCAGAAAAACGATGAGGAAGTTTTTTTGCAGTTTAGAAAAATCATGGCTAAAATGCTGAGAAAACCGTTATCGATTGGATCATGGGCAGAACTGCTGAGTTCAATTTGTAAATGTGCAGGAATTTTTGGATTTCATAAGTATTTAACAGAGCTTTTGAACCGTACAAGTATTTTGCAAAGGGTACAGCCACATAAAAATACGAACGAAGAAAGATATGATAGTATCGGTAACTGGAGAAATAAAGTGATCGGTCATGGTACGCTTATGATGGATGCTGATATATACTGGCTACAGGCATATGATTTGCTGGAAGGTTTACAGGCATATTTTTCAAAAACGGCGGATGGGGTATCTGTGGATGATTTATATAGCCACATTTATTTCGAGGAGTCCGATGGCATCATTCTGAATATCGCAGGAAAACGATATCGGGATTCAGAGTTTGTCTATGAAATTGACAGAGAAAAGTTTTTCTTTGATTCCTACTTTAACGATCAGAAGTATGTGGAAGTGACAAATTATCTGAGTGATACAAAGCGAATAGATGGAAATGTTTATTTCCAGTCCAGATATCAGGAATGTTTTTCCAATACTGAAAATAAGCAGCGGAAAATCAGAGAAAAAATAGCGGACAGTGAAGAACGGAAAGCATTTGCATGTCTGAATCGTACGCCGCATTATGAAAAACCACAATTTCTGATCAATGAGATCCGTCAATTTATGAACGATTATTCGAAGGGAATTTTGTACATTCAGATGGAGCGTGGAATGGGGAAATCAACCTTGGCGCATCATTTGGATGGCAGATACCAGAAGGGAATCCTTCAACACGATCTGAATGCAATTGTAAGGGTTTACCATATCCGTGATACACTGCTTCGGACGGAGAATCGCATTGTGGATTTTTATACTTCTCTGGATGAAAATCTGAGAAGTTTTGACGGAAAGAAACGGTTAGAGGTAGATGAAGAAGAATATGAAATGCCAGATGGACGGAATTTGAAGCAGGAGATCCGAAAAGGTGAAGCCTGTGCTGGTCAGGCATTTATCGAATATCTGAATTTGTTCAGAAAAAGATACGAAGAAGAACTTGTCGAGGAATGTGAAGACCCAAAGCTGGTCTATATTATAGACGGTATTGATGAATTGAATTATGATACGGAGAATCTGTTGGATTCTTTACCGACAAATGAGCAATTTCGGAAAATGCCAGATGCAGATCATGTGTATATCATAATACTTTCGCGGTTAAAAACAGAAGAGACACTTACACCGACATCTGCTGCCTGCATTCAAAAATGTGAGGAGATGAGTGGAGAACATACACTGACCGTAGACGGAAACAATAAACAGTATGTGGCACTGTTGAAACGATATATAAAGTCGAATTTTTCTGGAATTACAGAGAAAGCATGCAAACAAATTATTGAAAAATCACATCGGAAGTTTTTGTATGTACAGCCGTATATTGCCATGGGAGATGTTATTTTTCAAAGTGGTGGAAAAGTGACGACGGCTGTTGTGGCAGAAAATTATATAAAGGAATTGTTAAAAAGATACTGGGGTGTAAGCCAGAGGACCTTGTATCTGATGTTTGCTTCCATTGCAGTGTTTGGAAATATTCGCTTGGAAGAGATCTGTCACCTGATTCTTTTTCATGGTGTGAGTTTTGATGCAATTGGATGTATGAATGATATTCTTCCGTTATTGACTGTGAAACGGTCGGATGGCGCTGACGTATATGAATATGCCAATGAAGAATTTCAGAAAGCTGTAGAACGGATATGCGAATCGGCACTCCCGGAAGTCATTCGCAGATTTCGTATCAGTCTGATTTCCTGGTATGATAGTGTGGATCAAAAATCTGACGGGTACGAAGGACAGTGGGCGTTTTATGTCAAAAAACTGTTGCTTGCGGATGAATATGCACAGCGGTTAAATATGCAGAATGAAGAAGTGTATATCAAAGCGGTTCTGAATATGAGAACAAAAGTACCCGAGACGGTATACGGAAATTGGATTTCGGGTGTTTTGAAGATACATATATTTAAGATGTTGAAAACAATAGATTTTACGTCGTTAAATGAAATTAGCGAAGTAGAAGTATACTGGCTTAATGTGAATTTACAGGACGGGAGTATTTGGAACAAGCCATATAAAGATGAAATTACACAGTGCAAAGCAGAGTTTATAAACAAATTAATTGATCATTGCAGGAAGCATCAGCGAATTGATGTATGGTTTCAAAAAATTATTTTGAAAAAAACAAATTTAAATTTTCTGTGGACAGTAGATTTGATCGCATTCGAAAGAATTGTGAAAGTCTGGCATGATGAAAAAATGGTGGATTATTTGATACAGTCAGTAAGAGCAGATCTAACTGAAGAGAAAGAACAGTCGTATGTAGTTTATCTGGAAGTGTTGCTGGATGTAGTAGAAGATGAACAGATTGAGAATAAAATATTATGCTGCCTGATCGATGCATATCGCTTTTATGTTGAAAAAAATTCTGGTGATTCTGGGCGTATGTCATTTGCAGATATACGCAGGGAAAAGATGATGAAGGTGTTGGAAAAAGCACAAAAAAGTGGCTTATTTGAACAGTCAGAATTAGAGCAAATAGGAGAAATGCTTGATGAGGAGGATGTGTTTCGCAGAGCTGTTTGTTGGCTGCAGCGATGTTATGATAACATGGGGGATATTGTATCAGAAACATTGTTAGATCAAATCAGCACTGTTTGGCTGAGCCCGGTTCAGTTTGATAAGATGAAAGACGAAAATAATCTGTATGGAAACGCATGTATTGCAATCGTAGAAAAATTGTTGCAGCAGGTGGAAACTTTGTATCAGGAGCAGGAATATAAGCAGGTTCATACAATTTTATCTCATCATGAATTATATCGTTTGCTTGAAATGTGTAAAAAAACAGAAACAGAAGTGTTGGAACGCTGGTTGTTTCTGTACAGTATGGATGCCAGAAGACTCTGGAATAGTGATAATGTGGCTGG